>JAEAME010000092.1_pt1 | contig 127476 bp, 103 predicted proteins | sample 8958731 | NCBI WGS metagenome assembly JAEAME01 (sample SAMN16933194, study PRJNA681113) | bioreactor sludge metagenome | isolation source: anerobic bioreactor sludge (Control) | place: India:Bengaluru | collected 2018-10-24
AAATATCATTTAGTACAAATTAATAATCTGTCAACCTTATTCAGGACGGGTCAAATCAAGGTTTGATCTCCAATTCATGGCATGATTTACTCGGAATCATGCCATGAAATGAGTCAATTCATGCCATGAAATCAATGAAATCATGCCATGATTCCGAGTAATTCATGGCATGAATTCAACATTAACATCAAGTAAATAAAGTTTAAAGTCTAATTAACTGAGTTCAATACTTGGTTTTCAGAGATTTATGCTTTGACTTTTTGTGCTTAAATTTAGCTTAAAAAAAGGTTATTTTGGAGAAAAAATAGATTGTTTTTCTCTGTATTTTTTAGCCGTGATTTTTGTATTTACTTTAACTTTTTAGAGATAAAAAAAGCTCTTATCCTCTAATAAAATGAGGCATATCCACAGGAATTACAATTGAAAATTCCACCAATCCTCCAAATTCTCCATTTTCATACCATGGAGTTTGATATATTAGTTTCTTCAATCCTTCTTTTTCAATTGTGTAAGCATTAGTTTTATTGCTTTTAATCATCTCTTGAATCATATCTTTTGACCTTTGAGAATGGCAATCCAACAGTTCTTTGCCAATAAGTTCTCTTCCTCCAGATTTTTGAAATGTCATAACACTTCTTTCATTCATTTCAATAATCTTTCCATTTTTATCTGAAATTGTTATAGCCACAAAAGGCAGTTCATTAGCCCAGTTTTCCATATTTTTTGTTTGTTTGATTTTTTATAACAGAATATCAATTACTCTTATTATATAGTTGGTTTAATCTTTTTATATTTTCTTCAATTTCTTTGGTCTTTTCAGTAAAATAATAACCATTTTTTGCTAAAGTTTCATATATATCTAATGAAGAGTAGTACATTTCTATTGCTTTGTTATACTTTTCTGTGTATTCGTAAACATTTCCAAGATTATTTTGGATGTCAGCAACCTTTGCCAAATTATTATCTAAATCTATTTTTGCAAGTAACTTTCTTATTTCAAGAGCTTCATTAAGTATTTTTTCTGATTTTACATATTCTCCAATACTTGAATATAATAATCCTAATATATTTTGTGTTGAACTAATTTGAGAAAGGCTTTCTATTGGTTTTATGTCTTTTAATTTACTGAAAATATCTATTGTTTCTAAATATAATTTCTCTGCACGCAAATGGTTCGATGTTTCCTTGCATATTGAAGCTAAATTTAGTTTTATGGTTGCAAGTTGTGATAAATATTGAATTGGATATTCATTTGATAGTTGTTCAAAAATACTACTTGAAAGATCCATTAAATCGATTGCTTGTTGATATTTCTGATTTTTATAGAAAATAAGGCCAAGATTATTTAATGAAGTTGCATGATAGATTTTATATTCATCTTTATTTAGCAAACTTATACTATCAAAAAGCGATATTGCTTCAGTGTAAAGATTTATTGAAAGAGAATCGTTCCCTAATTCATTATGCAATGAGGCTAAATTAATTATATTTATTGCATATTGAGATATATATTTCTCTGGATATAGAAAAGAGAATTCTTTATTTATTTTTAATGCCTCTTCAAATGGATTTAATGCTTCATTATAATTGCGAGTTGACTTATATAAAGTTGCAAGATTAGTCAAAACATCTGCCTTGGTGGGAGAGTATGAGTAGTAGTTTTCTGTAATTATTGAATCGAGGATTTCAATTGCACTTAAATATAATTCTTCTGATTTTGAATATTCTTCTTTAATAAAATAAATGCTTCCCAGAATATTATTAATATTTGCATAGATAAATGGTGAATTGTTTCTTTTTATTATTTGGTTATACCAATCAATTGCTTTATCAAATTTTCTCTGTTCGTATAGGAAATTGGCATATTCCATTAAGATTGGGATACTTTCTAAATTATATATAGCTAATTTGTAGTAAATATCACTAATTTTTTCATATTTATCACTTAAAGAAGAAAACCTTAAGAGATTTATTTCAAAATCAATATGCTGTTTATAGTATTCTTTCTCACTTTTATCGTAACTATCAATATATTGTTGTGTGTAGTTTTGCTTTAAACACAAATCAGTAGCCTCTTGAATTTTATTATCTAAAAGAAGAGAAATACAATTTTGATAAATACTATCAAATTCACTTAAACATATTCTTACCATATAGTCGGAAGTATTATTAATTGATTTCTGGTAAGATATATAATCATCATAATAATTACTTAGCAATTCATTGTATTTTTTTTTAGAGATTATTTTTTCCTCCTTTTGAATCATAAATTCATTTAGTCTGAACTTATTCCCATCTTTATAATTACTTATTCCAATGTTTTTGAATTTATTAAATAAAGTATTATAGGCTTCTTGCTTACACATCAATACTTCTAAGTTTGAAGTTTTTTCTTTTAGCTCAATTTCGTTTTCGTTTTCGTTTATAACCATATATCCTTCTTTTCCTATCTTCCTTATATATGGTTTTGGTATATTTCCCTTGTATTTAGAAGGTGTTTTTATTTCAAAATATCCATTTGAATCGGTACTATATGATAATGTATCTATAACTGTATAAATAGAAACACTACTTAGAAGTTTCTTCGTTTTATTGCTTATTTCAAAAATTCTTCCTTTTATTATTTCTTGAGAAAATGTCTCAATAGAAAATATTAATATAATTACAATAAAAACAAGTTTTCTTATAGAAAAACAACTATTCATAATATTGATTTTGAGTAAGCACAAAGATACATAATTAAATTATAATGCTATATTATTTGCATTACAAGAAACAAAAAAAGCCTTAAGACAATTAGTCTTAAAGCTTTTTTGATTTTATTTGATTATCTTTATTCTTACTTGCAAGAAAGAGCTGCAAGAGCTATTGAATACATTTTTGTTTTTGTTGAATCGCCTCTTGAAGATAAAACACAAGGAACTTTTGCTCCAACAACCATAGCTGCTAATTCTGCTCCAGCAAATTTAGTAGATGTTTTATAGAATACGTTTCCTGCTTCAATGTTAGGGAATACTAAACAGTCAGCATCTCCTGGAACTTCACCTTTAAGTTTTTTGATTTGAACACTTTCTTTGTCAATAGCAACGTCCATTGCAAGTGGCCCATCAATAATAGCTCCTTTAATTTGACCTCTATTTCCCATAGCAGCAATAACAGCAGCATCAACGCAAGCTGGCATACCTACAGAAACTTGTTCTGTTGCAGCAATAAGAGCAACTTTTGGATTAGGGTTTTGAAGAACTTTTGCAGTATTAATTACATAGTTAGTAATAGCAACTTTTTGTTTAAAATCTGGAGCAGGAATAACTGCAACGTCAGAAGTAATTAAAAGTTTATGATAAGTTGGAACTTCAAAAACAGCAACGTGAGATAAAACAGCTTTACCCCCTGGCATAAGTCCACTTTCTTTATTTAAGATTGCACGCATATATTTGTCAGTTGTGCAAAGACCTTTCATTAAGAAATCTCCTTCTCCTTCGTTAATAAGTTTAACTGCTAAATTTGCTGCAGCTTGTTCATTTGCTTCTTGAACCAATTTGTATTTATTTACATCAATTCCTTCTTCTTGACATACTTTTTTAATTGTTTCAATATCTCCAACTAATGTAGCTTCAATAATTCCTAAATCTATAGCCATTGATGTAGCTCCAATTGTATGAGAATCGTTTGCATAAGCAGCAACTAATCTTTTCTTTCCTTTTTGCTTTACAGCTTCAATAATTTGATCTAATTTTGTAATCATTTTGTTTGAATTTTATATTTGTATTATTTTCTCTTTTAAAATTTTTGCAAAGTTAGTTAGTTTATTGCAAACTACCAATCTTAAGATTGTTTTTTACTCTTATTTAATATTTGTTTCGCAAATATTCTCATATCTTATACTTACCAAAATTTTAGTATTTATTGATGTGGTAAAAAAGCAAAATAGAAATAATCTTAATTTTTTATATTGAGATATAGAATAATCATTTAACTAAAAATAAACCTTCAAAAACTTGCAAATTTTGTCAAGATTTATTATTTTTGTTTAATAATAAATCAAAAAGGAGGGTGCTATGAAAAAATTATTATTAATTCTATTCTTGTTTTCAATTCCATTGAGTTTACAAGCTTACGATTTTGCTGTTCAATCAGGAACAAATACAATCTATTTTAATATAATAGATAATGTAAATAACTATGTAGAGGTAACACATCAAAATGTTTCTGCCCCTTTTTATAGTATTTATCCAACTGATACTGTTATTATACCAAGTAATGTTGTTAATAATCAAATAAACTATTCTGTTAGGGCTGTTGGAAATCAAGCTTTTTCAGGATGTAATGCAATAAGAGTAGTTTTTTTACCTAATTCAATACTATCAATAGGTGTAGATGCTTTTTATAATTGTACTAATCTTAATAAAGTAAGCATTTCAAATTCGCTGAAATCAATAGGAAATTCTTCATTTAACAATTGTATTTCTCTTGATTCAATTTCTTTACCAAACTCTCTGATTTCAATTGGTGATTACGCTTTCAAAAAATGTAGTACTCTAACTTCAATTATTATTCCTGATTCAATTACTTCAATAGGTTATTATTCTTTTGATAAATGTATAGGATTAACCTCAATCTCTTTCCCTAATGGACTTACTACAATAAATAGTTATGCATTCAATGAATGTTCAGGCTTAACATCAATAACATTTTCAAATTCATTACAAACGATAGGAGATAATGCTTTTTACAAATGTAGTGGAATATCTTCAATTAATTTTTCAAATTCACTCACAACAATTGGATATGGAGCTTTTTCTAATTGCTCTTCTTTAACATCAGTTAATCTTCCTAATTCACTTTTAAAATTGGGGCATAGTGTGTTTAGTTATTGTTCTCAGTTAAGTTCAATAAATTTGCCAGATTATCTTCAAACTATTGGTAATAATACTTTCAATAACTCAATAATTACTTCAATTAAACTCCCTTCTTCTTTAGATTCAATAGGAGTTTCTGCCTTTGCAGGTTGTCTTGAATTAGATACAATATATTCTTATGCTTTAAATCCTCCAATAATTAGAAATAATTCTTTTACTGGAGTTGCTGCATCAGTTTTAGTTATTGTCCCTTGTGGTTATAATTCATTTTATCAATCAGCAAACTATTGGAGCAATTTTACAAACATTAGAGGAATTAATGATATAATAACAGAATATTCAGATATAATTTGCAATGGAGAAAACTATAATCAATATGGTTTTAATTTTATAGCTGACACTTCGGGAATATATACTCAAAATTTATCAAGAGTAGATGGTTGTGATAGTATTATTAAGCTAAATCTTTTCGTTGTTCCAGAACTTGTAAAACCATTTAATATGTTTGTAAACTTGCATGATAGCTATATTGAAGTTACTTGGTTAGGATATTCTGAAAATTATGAAGTATATAGAAATGATACTTTAATAGCTTTAGTAACTCAAATATATAATTTACAAGCATCCTATATTGATAGTAATTTAATAAGTGGAACAAGATATTGTTATAAAGTTAGGGCTGCAATGGGCAATTGCTTTAGCCAAATGACAGAAGTTTATTGTAAAACATTTATTGGAATCGAAGATGTAGAGAGTCAAAACAAAGAAATAAAGATATATCCAAATCCAAATAATGGAAGATTTATTTTGAGTTCAGAGTCTATAATTGAGAATACATTTATAGAAGTTTTTGATATACAAGGAAGATTATTGATAACCTACAATTTAAATCCAAGTGAAAGAGAACATAATATTGACTTGAGCACATTATCAAAAGGAATATATACTATAGCTCTAAAAACAAATAATCAAAAGACTTTTAAGAAATTAATAATTCAATAATTATATCCAATATATTTTTTTTAGTACTAAAATAGGTTGACACTTTGTTAAAATGTGTCAACCTATTTTATGAAAGAGTAATGATTTATTTTTTTTGTTTTTCAGATTTTATTTTTGAATTAAACTAAGCTTTTACAATAATAATTTCATCTAATTTTGTGGTGTATTGAGGAGATAATCTTTCTTGATTCATTTTCCAAACTCTACCTGGAGATTGGGAAGCAAGTCTAACTTTTTGATATCCGTAAGTCGAATTTAAATAATCTACTGAGGACATTAGTTTTTGATGCGTTGGATTAGAAGCTTGAAACAGGGTGTATTGAAAATTATCCATAGGTTCTAAATCCATAACCACAACTCCTGCCTTCTTATAATTATAGCCTTTAATAAATATTTTTTCTAATGCCTCAATTGCAAATTTTGCTAATTCAATGGAGCTATTGGTTGCAAAGGGCAATTTATATACATAGCTTTTAGAATATTGTTCTTGAGTTTTGTTGTGGAAATTGCTATGAAGGAAAACCATAATTGTTCCTGCAAATGATTTTTGTTTTCGTAACTTTTCAGCACATACAACAGCAAAAGTAACAATTCTTTCTTTTATATCTTCAAATTCTGTACATGTGGTTTCAAAAGAACGTGTTGTTGCAATTGTTTTCTTTGGTCTTAAATCTTCAATTTCAATTGTTGGTATTCCTTTCAAATCCTGCTTTAATCTCAAACCAACAACTGACATAAATTTTTTAACCCAACTATCCTCAATCATTGTAAAGTCCAAAGCATTCTTAATTCCTGACTCAATAAGTTTTTTTGAATATCTTCTTCCTATTCCCCAAACATCTTCAACCTTAGTCCATTTTAAAGCTTTTTTTTGTTTTTCTGTGCTGTCAATTACGTAAGTTCCCATTGTTCTTTGAGGAAATTTCTTAGCTATTTTATTAGCAACCTTAGCCAAAGACTTTGTTGGAGCAAATCCAATGCTTATAGGTATACCTGTACATTTTTGAATTTTCTTTACAATCTCTCTTCCAAACTCATCTAAATCTATATTATTAGAATCTTCTATATGGAAAAAAGCTTCATCAATACTATATACTTCCATCATTGGTAAATACTCCTTAATCAAAGAAAAAACTCTGTTGCTCATATCTCCATAGAGTGCATAATTACTCGAAAATACCTCTATAGAATATTTATCCACCAAAGTCTTACACTCAAACAAAGGTTGTCCCATCTTAATTCCAATAGCCTTAGCTTCATTGCTTCGAGCAATTACACAGCCATCGTTATTTGAAAGCACAATAATTGGCTTGTTTTTCAAATCAGGCCTAAAGACTCTTTGACATGAAGCAAAGAAATTATTACAATCAATTAGAGCAAACATAATTTATCTATTTAGAAAGCCTTTATAACAAAAGTAACAACACCCCAAATAATAAATTCATTGTCTTCAGTAACTCTTTTTGGAGGATATTTTTCATTTGAAGGGAAAAGCCAAGCTCCTTCTTTATCTTTTTGAAATCTCTTTAGTGTATATTCTCCATCAATAAAACAAACAACAATCTTATTATCAACAAAATCTATACTCTTGTCAATAACCAACAAATCACCATCATTAATACCACTATCCTTCATTGAATCTCCACTTACTCTACCAAAATAAGTTGAGTAGGGGTGTTTGATAATATGTTTGTTAAGGTCAATACCTATATCTTCAAAATCCATTGCAGGAGATGGAAAACCAGCACTCAAACCAAAAGGAAACATTGGTCTTTCAATTTCAGTTTCATTTTTCATAGAAATAATCTCAATGCTTAACTTATCCTCCTTTTTCATGCCTTTGAAAAATTATTATTCGTAATAAAGAACAAAAATAAGAAAAATAATTAAGAGTTAAAAATCATAAATTAAAAATTGATAGATGTTGTTCTTAGGTTGTGCAAATACCTACAATAATAAAGCCGAACTATTGTAATTAATAGTTCGGCATTATTATTAGTTATCCTGCTAGGATTCGAACCCAGAATAAATGAACCAGAATCATCTGTGTTACCATTACACCACAGGACATTAAATATGTAATAAGAAAAAAGTCAAAGTTAATACTTTGACTTTTTTCTTTTGTTATCCCGCCAAGGCTCGAACTTGGAATGTATGAACCAAAATCATATGTGTTACCATTACACCACGGGACAATCAGTTTCGTTTAAATTGAGGTTGCAAAAGTACTATATTTTTTTAAACCTGCAAATTTTTTTCTACTTTTTTCTGCAATTTTTCTTGAAATAGCTTGAATTCAACATATATTTATATTGCAAAATAAAACTTTTATTTATCTTTGCACATACTTAAACTTTATTTATGCCAGACCAAAAACTTATTCAAGTAGAAAATTTAAAAATTTCATTTCTTCGCCAAAAACAATGGTTTGAAGTTGTTAAAGGTATTGATTTTTCTATCAATAAAGGTGAAATTGTAGGTTTGGTTGGAGAAAGTGGCTCAGGGAAAAGTGTTTCTTCTTTGGCAATTATGGGACTTTTACCTGAGAAATATTCTAAAATCAATGAAGGAAAGATTCTTTTTTATGAAAATGAGGATAGACCTATTGATTTAACTTTATTGAGTGAAAAGGAATACCAATCTTTTAGAGGAGATAAGGTTGCTATGATTTTTCAAGAACCTATGACTGCTCTAAATCCTGTTCAGAAATGTGGCAATCAGGTTATGGAAATGATTCTTCTTCATATTAAAACAACAAAAAGCAAAGCTAAACAAAGAGTTTTGGAGCTTTTTAAGGAAGTATTATTGCCTGATATTGAAAGAATTTATAATAGCTATCCTTTTGAACTTTCTGGAGGACAAAAGCAAAGAGTTATGATTGCAATGGCTTTAAGCTGCAATCCAGACTTACTTATTGCTGATGAGCCAACAACAGCTTTGGATGTTACTGTTCAAAAAACAATTTTGGAATTGCTAAAGTCCATTCAAAAGAAATATGGAATAGGTGTTTTATTTATTACTCACGATTTGGGCGTAATTAAACAGATTGCCGATAGGGTTATTGTTCTTTATAAAGGAGAAATTGTTGAAAAGGGTGATGTGAATGATGTTTTTTATAATCCACAGCATTCCTACACAAAAGGTTTGCTTGCATCTCGCCCTCCAATAGAAGAAAGACCAAAGAGATTGCTTACTGTTTCAGATTTTTTGAATAATAATGCTCAAGAGGAAATTTTAATTACAAAAGAGCAAAGACAAGAGAATCACTTCCAGCTCTATTCTCAAGAACCATTACTAAGGGTTAAGGATTTATCAGTTGAGTATGTTGTTCAGAAAAACTTGTTTGGAAAGATTAAGAAAAAAAATGTTGCAGTAAATAAGGTTAGTTTCGATGTTTATAAGGGTGAAACCTTAGGTCTTGTTGGTGAAAGTGGTTGTGGTAAAACAACTATTGGAAGAGCAATTTTACAATTAATTGATTCAGCAAATGGACAAATTGAGTTTGATGGCAAGCTTTTAAACGAAATTAAAGGAGAAGAATTAAGAAATATAAGAAAAGATATTCAAATAATATTCCAAGATCCATATTCTTCCTTAAATCCTCGTTTGACAATTGGTCAAGCAATTGAAGAACCTTTGATTGTTCATAATATTTACTCAAACGCAAAAGAAAGGAAAAAAAGGGTTATTTCTCTTTTAGATAAGGTTGGACTTGATTCTTCACAATATGATAGATATCCTCATCAGTTTTCAGGTGGACAAAGACAAAGAATAGGTATTGCTCGTTCATTGGCTTTGGAGCCTAAGATTATTATTTGCGATGAAAGTGTTTCGGCTTTAGATGTTTCAGTTCAAGCTCAAGTTTTGAATTTACTTAATGATTTAAAAAACGATTTTGGTTTTACTTACATATTTATTTCTCACGATTTGTCTGTTGTTAAATATATGTCTGATAGAATGATTGTTATGCAAAAGGGAAATATTGTTGAAGAGGGTGAAGCTGACTCAATTTATGCAAATCCTCAAACTCAGTACACTAAAAAACTTATATCCTCAATTCCTGTATAAATAATTTTGGTTCTCAAATTATATTTATTTGACTTATTAAATGCTTAATTAATAATGATTTCGTCATTTGCTTGAAATAAATTATATTTTCTGAGAAAAACTATTCCTAATTTTAGTCTTTAAGTCAGAAAACTTTTTAATTTTGCAGTAAATAATTATAAACTTTATTGATAACAGCTTATGGAATTAAGTAAAAAAACTATTGATTTCTCAAATTATGAGATAGCTTTTAGAAACAAAACTAATGCACAATTAAGAGAAGCTTATTTATTGTTTAAGGTAATGAATAACTCTTTTATGGTGAAAATTGGTAAAAACTTAGTTAAGTTTGCTTTTTCAATCCATTTCCCTATTGAAGGAATTATACGCAAAACAATTTATAAATTCTTTGTTGGAGGAAGAACTATTGAAGATTGCTCCAAAACAATTGATAAACTTTCTGAAAGAAATGTGCATTCAATATTAGATTTTGCAGCTGAAGGAGAGGAAGAAGATGAACTTTTTGACAATGTTTGCAATGAAGTCCTTAAAACAATTGATTATGCCAAAGCAAATGACAATACTCCTTTTAGTGTATTTAAAATTACAGGAATTGCTCGATTTGATCTATTAGTAAAACTTAGTGCAAAAGAAGAACTGACTAAAGAAGAAACAAAGGAATACCAAAGAGTATATAATAGAGTAGAATCTGTTTTCAAAAAAGGTTATGAGCTTGGTGTCCCTGTGCTTGTGGATGCAGAAGAAACTTGGATTCAACCAGTTTTGGATGATTTGTTTTTAGAATTTATGAAGAGGTACAATAAAGAAAAAGCAATAGTTCAAAACACTTATCAAATGTATTGCCATAAATCAATAAACTCTTTGAAAGCACATCATCAAATTGCATTGGAGAATGGAGTTAAGTTTGGTTTAAAGATTGTTCGTGGAGCATATATGGAAAAAGAAAGAGCAAGAGCAAAAGAAATGGGGTATCCATCACCAATTCAGCCAGACAAAGCTTCAACAGATAGAGATTATAATGCAATTATTCATTATTTAGTTGATAATATTGATACAATTGACTTTATGGTAGCAACTCATAATGAAGAAAGCACTGACTTATTAGCAAGATTAATTGAAGAAAAGAATCTTCCATTAAATCACCCTTCAATTTATTTCGCACAGCTTTATGGAATGAGCGATCATATAACATATAATGTTGCAGAGAAAGGATATAATGTTGCAAAATATGTTCCTTATGGAGCAGTTAAAACAATGATGCCATATCTTTTCCGAAGAGCAGAAGAAAATTCATCAGTAAAAGGACAAACCTCTCGTGAATTGCGATTAATAGAATCAGAAATTAAAAGAAGGAAATCAAAAGCATAAATTATTTTGGATCCTTTCCTTTTTAACGCTTAAGTATATTATATGACGAAAACTAATATATTAGTTGATGCTTATTTATTTTTTCTTTCTCATTAGAGAATATTATACTTAGGTAAAAGAAATTTCCTATATTTGCACCTTACAAATGCCCTATAATTAATAAAATTTAGGGTTATGTTGAACGAATACTTTTATTTATGACGATTGACGTTAGCTCAGAAATTGGACATTTAGAGGGGGTTATACTTCATCAACCCGGAATTGAAATTGAAAAAATGGTACCTAATACAATTGAAGAATGTTTGTATAGTGACCTTTTAAACCTTAACATAGCAAAAAAAGAATACTTTTATTTTGAAAAAGTGTTATCTAAATGGACTAAGACTTATCAAATAATGGATCTTCTTACAGAGATTCTTAAAGACCAAAATGTAAAAATCAAGTTGGTTAATGAGATTTTAGAAAGGGAAGAAAAGAACCATTTAGCAGAAGAACTCCTTAGTTTAGAATCAAAAGAATTAGCAAGAGTACTTGTTGAAGGATGGAAAGATGAACTTTCTCCTTTATATAATTTTTTCTTTACTCGAGACGCTTCTTCAACAATATATGACAAGGTTTTAATTCATTCTATGCAGTTTGATGTAAGAGTCAGAGAAAGCATTATTATGGATTATATTTTTGAATATTATTTTAAGACAGAAACTTTCAGTCCAAGTAACTATTCTCCAAAAGCAAACACAGAAGGAGGAGATATTTTAATTGCTAATGAAAACACTCTTCTTTTAGGTCATGGAATGAGAAGCAATAAAAAAGGAATAGATTATTTAGTTGAGCATTATTCCAAAATCAAACCTAAATTCAATATCTTAGTTCAAAATCTTCCTCATTCTCCAGAGTCATTTATTCATTTAGATATGGTATTTACATTCTTAGATAAGGATAAATGTATGGTATATGAGCCTTTAATTGCTAAGAATGAAGAAGGTTTTGAAGTGACGCATATAGAAATTGACAATGGAAAAGTTACCTATCACGAAAAACCTAATTTTATGAAAGGTTTGAAGGATTTGGGATTTAACCTTGAACCAATTAGCTGTGGAGGAGATAATAAATTATATCAAGACAGAGAGCAATGGCATTCTGGTGCAAATTTCTTCTGTATGGGAGAAGGAAAAATAATTGGCTATTCAAGAAACACAAATACAATTAATACGTTAAATAAAGCTGGTTTTGCAGTTCTTAATGCAGAAGATATATGTAATGACAAAATTAATATGAATGATTATAATCGTTTTGTTGTTACAATTGATGCTGCAGAATTACCTCGAGGAGGAGGAGGAGCAAGATGTATGACTATGCCAATCAAACGTTCAAAAGTTAATTGGTAGAATTGAAACATAAAATAAAGAAATTAATTATATATTTAAAAGTAGAATAGATGAAAAAGTATTCTTTAATTAATAATGTCTTAGGCTGGGTAGTCTTCCTTATTGCAAGTGTAGTTTATTTGGTTACTGCTGAACCTTCTGCTTCATGGTGGGATTGTGGAGAATATATTGCAACAGCTTACAAATTTCAAGTAGGTCACCCTCCTGGAGCACCAACATTCCAGCTTTTTGGTAGAATATTCTCTCTTTTTGCTGGTGGGGATGTTACAAAGGTAGCTTATATGGTTAATGCATTGAGTGCAATTTGTAGTGGATTAACTATTCTTATGCTATTTTGGACAATTACAATGCTTGCAAAGAAGCTTATTGCAAAAACTCAAGAAATTACAACTTCTCAAATGATTGCTATCTTTGGAAGTGGTGTTGTTGGAGCTTTAGCTTATGCTTTTTCAGATACTTTTTGGTATTCAGCAGTTGAAGGTGAAGTTTATGCAATGAGTTCTTTCTTCACTGCATTAGTTTTTTGGGTTATTTTAAAATGGGAAAGTCAGGCAGATGATAAACATAATTTGCGTTGGATTATTTTAATAACATTCCTTATTGGTATTTCAATTGGAGTCCATTTGCTAAACTTACTTGCTATTCCAGCAATGGCTTATGTATTCTATTTTAAGAAATATCCAAACACAACAAAGAAAGGATTTATTTGGGCAGGAATTTTATCAGTATTTATGGTAGCAATAATACTTTATTTTATTGTACCAATGATTGTTTCTTTAGCAGGTAAATTTGAAATATTCTTTGTTAATTCAATTGGATTACCTTTCAATTCAGGAACAATAATCTATTTTGCACTTTTGATTGGACTAATTGTATGGGGATTAAAATATACAAGAGATAAAGTTAAACCTCTACTTAACACAATTATTCTTTCATTCCTTTTCCTTTTAATTGGATATTCAACATTCTTTATTTTAGTTATTCGTGCAAATTCCAATACTCCAATTAATGAAAATGCTCCTAAAGATGCAGTTGCACTTTTAACTTACCTTAATCGAGAACAATATGGTTCTACACCTGTATTTTATGGTACATATTATACAGCACAACCAAATGGATCTAAAACTACTTCAAAATATACTAAAGATAAAGCAAGTAAAAAATACATTAAAGAAAGTGCAGGTATAGAATATACTTATGCTCCAGAAGATAATACTGTTTTTCCAAGAATGTATTCTGCTCAAGAAGAAAAACATATTGTATTTTATAAGTATTGGGCAGGTATAAACGGAGATAGAAAACCTACCTTTGCAGAAAATCTTCGTTACTTCTTCCGCTATCAAGTCAATCATATGTATTGGAGATATTTTATGTGGAACTTTGCAGGAAGACAAAACGATATTCAAAGTTTTGGAGTAAATCATTCTAATATTGATCCTGAATCTAATGGAACAAAAGACCTTATAAATGGTAACTGGATTTCTGGAATAAAGTTTATTGATGAAATGCGTCTTGGACCTCAAAGCAATTTGCCTAAAGAAATGGCAAATAATCCTGGTAGAAATACTTTATTCTTCTTACCATTATTATTAGGTATTGCAGGACTAATATATCAATTCAAGAAAGACAAGAAAGATGCTTTTGTTGTATTTCTATTATTCTTTATGACAGGATTGGCAATTGTTCTTTATCTAAATCAACATCCAACTCAACCAAGAGAAAGAGATTATGCTTATGCAGGTTCATTCTATGCTTTTGCAATTTGGATTGGTTTGGGAGTTTATGGATTATATGATTGGTTAAAAAAAGTAAAATTACCTGAAAACATTAAAGCAATTTCTATTTCAGTAATATGTCTTGTTGCAGTTCCAGTGTTAATGGCATTTCAAGAATGGGATGACCACGACAGAAGTGGAAGATATATGGCAAGAGAATTTGCAAGAAACTATTTAGAAAGTTGTGAGAAAGATGCTATTTTAATAACATTTGGAGATAATGATACTTTCCCTCTTTGGTACATACAAGAAGTTGAAGGAGTACGTCCTGATGTTAGAATACTTAATTTTACTCTTTCTGGAATGCATTGGTATGTAGAACAACTTTATAATAAGCTTTATGATTCTGAGAAATTACCTTTTACTTTACCAAAAGAATATTATAGAATGGGACTAAATGCTTCATTAGTTTATCCAAGTACTGATCAAACTGTTGAACTTAGAGATGCTTTAAAAAGCTTTACTACTGATCCTAATACAACAATGTTCATTCAAAGTGGAGATTCAGTAAAGGTTCTTCTATATAATAATTTCAGAATTTCAACTGATAAAGATACTATGACTTTCTCTATACCTGTTGATTCAAAACAAGGGAGACAAATTGCTCGTAATGATTTGATGCTTTTGGATATTTTGGCAACAAATGCTTTCAAACGTCCAATCTATACTATGAGTCCTTCATATTTTACAAAATTAATTCCAAACATTAATGAATATGTTCAACAAGAAGGTTTGGTATATAGAATAACTCCTAAACCTCAATCTGGAAATATTGCATTAGAAAAAACCAATAATCTATTCTTAAATAAGTTCCAATGGGGAGGAATTAAAGATCCGAAAACATATTTGGAAGATGCAGTAACAATAAATAATTCAAGAAACATGCGTCAACAACATATGTTTATTGCAAGAAATTATTCTGCAAGAGGACAAAAGGATAAAGCAATAAAAATATTGGATAAAGCACTTCAAGAATTCCCTTCATCAAAAATTTATTTTGACAGATATGATTTACAGTTTGCAGAACAATACTGTGCAAATGGACAAATGAAAAAAGGAGAAGATATGTTTAATCAAATTGTTGATTTATACATTAACGATATTAAATATTATAATCGATTTACAGGCTCTAAAGCAAGAAATGTAGCATCAGTTAAAAATGAAGCTTTACAATATCTTGCAATGGCTTATTCTTTGGCAGAAACATATAACCTTACAAATGTATTAAATAAAATCAAATCAATTCCTGAAATCCAATCATTCTTAGGACTTCAAGAAATGCAAAAGGATTATAATGATTTAATTTCAAAGGTTAATTCTGCTGCACAAATTGCACGTGCAGGAAATAAAGAAGCAGCAAATACTCAATTCCTCGAAATTTTAGTTCCTTTAGAAAAAATATTACAAACACAATCTGAGGAATTATTTAGTCGTGGAGCTGAATTATTAATGTTTATTTATTCCAATTCTATGAACTTCCAGTTAAAAGCTGTAGAAGATAAAATTATGTCTAATCAAACTTTCAAAAAAGTTATTGAAGAGTATGCACGTCAGCAACAAGCTCAAATGCAAACTCAACAACAAGGGCAACCAAATGTTGCAGTACCAGGTGTGAATTTATAAAGAAAAAAATAATTAATGAATATTGAAGTTTTAAAGTCGAAGATACATCGTGCAGTAGTGACTCGTGCGAATCTTCACTATATTGGAAGCATAACTATTGATGAAGATTTGATGGATGCTGCTAATTTGATTGAAAACGAAAGGGTATATATATTTGATATTAATAACGGAGAGCGTTTTGACACTTATGTTATTAAAGGAGAAAGAGGTTCTGGAGAAATTGGAATTAATGGAGCAGCAGCAAGAAAAGTTCAATTAGGAGACTTGGTAATAATTGTTTCTTATGCTTCAATGGATTTTGAAGAAGCAAAAACCCATAAACCAATAGTTGTTTTCCCTCAAGAGAATAAACTATCTTAAGAGAATAAACTCTTTATTGGATTAACTGTTAAGTTGAAGAAATATGATTATTAGTTTTAAATAGTATATGAAAAAGACATTAAGACTAATAATCTTTCTCTTAATTGGTTTAGGTTTTATTTGGTGGTTTATATCAAAACTGTCACATGAAGAAATAAAACAATTATTTGAATCTTTCACTCATGCCAATTACTTTTGGTTCTTTGTTGCATTATTAGTAAATGTTTTTAGTGCAGTTATTAGAGCCTTTCGCTGGCAACAACTTATCAGACCAATGGGCTATAATCCTAAACTAATGCCTACATTCTTAGCTGTTATGTCTGGTTATCTGACTAATTTGGCAGTACCTCGTTTAGGAGAAATTGTTCGTTGTGGACTATTGGGTAAAAATCAAAAAATTCCTTTTGAGAAAACTGTTGGAACGGTAATTGTTGAAAGAACAGTTGATACAATATGCTTTGCATTATTCTTTTTTATAGCTCTAATGATAGAGTTTAACTATATAAAGGATTACATCTACAACAATTTCAATAATATTATCAACTTTTCTTCCCTTAAGGTTTTTCTTATTTATGGATTTATAGCTATCATTATTCTTTGTTCTATTCTTTTCATCTTTAGAAAGAAATTAAAACAAATGAAATTCTATAAGAAGATAATAGAATTTCTATCTGGATTTATGGAAGGAATAAAATCTATCTTTAAGCTTAAGAATCCTTGGCTTTTTATTTTCAATTCGCTTTTTATATGGTTTCTATGGATACTTGGAACTTATGTAATTTTCCTTTGCTTTGATCAAACATCTCATCTTGCTTTTAAAATTGCATTTGTTGCAACTATGTTAGGAGCCATTGGACCAGCTGTAACACCAGGAGGAATAGGATTATTCCCAGCCATAATTGCGGAAACATTACTTATGTATGCAATTTCTCGTCCAGTTGGCTATGCTGCTGGATGGTTACTTTGGATAGTTTCTCAAATAGGAATACTAATTTTTGGATTAACTGGTTTTGTGTATTTCTCAAAAGACAAAAAAGAAAATGAAAGAGATAGAAAAGATTAATAATAAGATATTCTCCATTGAAGATATAAAACAAGAAGTGTCAAAATGGAGAGATGAAAACAAAAAGATAGTTTTCACAAATGGCTGTTTTGATATAATTCATAGAGGACATATTGACTATCTCTCAAAAGCCAAAGACTTAGGCGATAAACTTATTATTGGACTTAACACCGACCTGTCTGTTAGAAACATTAAAGGAAATACTCGCCCAATTCAAGATGAACAATCAAGAGCTATTATTTTAGCTGCTATGCAATTTGTTGATGCCATTGTCCTTTTCTCTGACTCAACTCCATATTCCCTGATTAAAGGAATTCAACCAGATATTTTGGTTAAGGGAGCTGACTATAAGAAAGAAGATATTGTAGGTTATGATATTGTAAGTGCAAGAGGAGGGAATGTGATTACAATTGAATTCTTAGATGGTTATTCAACAAGCAATATTGAAAGAAAAATCAAAAACGCAAACTAATATTTCTTTTTTATTCCCAAAATTCTCTATTTTTGCTGCAAAATAGAAATAAAAAGATAATTTCAAAACACTAATTTTATGGCAAAACTTGCAGAAATAAAAACTAAAGAGAATGAAGCTTCTGTTATGGAGTATCTTAATAGTTTGGAAGATGAGCAACAGAAAAAGGATTCTATTGCTATTTATAATCTTATGCTCCAACTTGCTAAGGAGGAAGGGAAAATGTGGGGAGACAGTATTATTGGGTTTAAGAAATATGTAATTACTTCACCTTCAAAACGCAGTGTTGAATGGTTCAAGGTTGGTTTTGCTCCAAGAAAAAACAATATATCACTTTACTTTAGCATGATGATGTATGGAAATGAGGCTCAAAGTTTAATTGACCAATTGGGCAAAGTGAAATTGGGTAAAGGCTGTGTTTATATTAAAAGATTAAGCGATATAAATATTGATATTCTTAGCCAAATAATTCTTCTTTCTCTAAAGGATTACTCTTTTTAGGTTGTTGCTTTTTTCTCTGATTTCTTAGTCAAGATTGATTAAGGTTAATAACAACAAAACTAATATATATCAATTTCATCTAAAGCTTTTTGATATTTCCTTGCATTGGCGTAATGCTCATTAATGTCAGCAGTAAAGTTATGATTGCCTGAAAAGTCTTCTTTAGCACAAAAGAAAAGGTAGTTATGCTTTGAATAATTGAGAACAGCATCAATTGAACTTATACTTGGAATACAAATTGGATAGGGTGGAAGTCCTGCATTTCTATAAGTGTTAAAAGGAGAATCAACACCAAGCATATTTCCTGTAATTCTCTTTATTGTAAAATCATTTAATGCATACTTTATTGTTGGGTCAGCTTGAAGTGGCATATTTATTTTTAACCTGTTAATATAAACTCCAGCAATAATTGGTTTCTCTGCATCTTGATTAGTTTCCTCCTCCACAATGCTTGCAATTGTCAAAACTTGAATTTTATTAAATCCAGTCTGATTAAGTTTAGCAAGACGCTTATTCCAAAAAATATACTGCTCTTTATTCATCCTTTTGAAAAAATCTTCAACGCTTATATCCCAATAAACTTCATAAGTGTTGGGAATAAACAGGGTTAAAGAAGTTGAGGAGTCTAATCCAAATTGTTTAAGAAAAGCATTATCATTAAGCTTTGTCATAAGTTGCTCTTTAGAAAAAGCCAATTCTGGATCAATCTTTGCTGCAAATTCATCCTTAGTTCTCGACTTACCAATAACAAGTCTTAAAGGAGTTTGTCTTCCCTTAGCAAGCATATTAACCATTCGCCCAACACTCATCCCATTTTTAATTTCATAGCGTCCAGTATGTGCTCTATCATAATTTAGTAGGACAGAATATGCTTTAAAAACAAAAGAATTAAAAACTATATCCTGTTTCTTAATATTTTCAATAACTTCTTCTTTCGTTGAGTTTGGATAAACATAAATATAAGTTTTGTCTCCAAGCACATCAACCTTGGCACTAAAGAAGTAAATACTAAAGAATACAATAAAAGTAACAACAATTAAAACAGGAATAATCCATCCAATATTCTTTTGAAAATAATTCATAAATTAGAGGTAAGTTTAATTATTAACGATTAGAACTTAAAAACTTTTGAAATACCAGAACATCTAAGAACTGATTTTCTTTTTTAATCCAATCTTTTAAAACAGAAGTTTGAGTGTAAGATGCTTTATTGAAAAGTTTTATGCTTGAAGAATTATCTTGTGAAATATGAGCAAAAAGTTGGTGAAGATTAAGAATTTCAAAAGCATAATTCTCAATCCAAAGCAAAGAATTAAGAGCAATATGCCTTCTTCTGTAATCGCCTTCCTCAACAAAGATTCCAACTCCAGCCCTTGAATGTTGTGGATCTAAATCATACAAATCCACACAACCAACAGTCTTCACAACTCCATCATCTTCCACATCAATCATAAAACGAATTTGTTTAACAGAATAAATATCTTCATTCTGAGTACTTTTCACATATTGTTCTATTGCATAATGAGAAAAAGGAGCCCTTGTGGAACTAACTCCCCAAAGCGAATAGGAGTTTTCCCACTTGTAAATTAAGTCAGCATCACTAATTTCAACAGCTCTCAAACGTAAATTCATACTACAAAGATACAACTATTCTCAAATACGAAATATATTAAAAGGTAAAAAGTAAAAGGAAAGAGGTAAGAAGTGAAAAATTAAAAGTGAAAAGTTAAAGGTAGTGATTACAAATAAAAATACTAAGTTTTGAACTGAATTGATAAAGGATTAAAGTGCTAAAATCCAATAAAGAAGAAATTAAACCTTATTTAGAACTCAAAACAATGCCATTGTTTTGTCAAAACAACCGCATTGTTTCGGGCAAACAATGGCATTGTTTCAGTAAAACAACCGCATTGTTTTGAGTAAACAATGGCATTGTTTTGACATTGAAAAGAAGTTTAAATTTTTCTAAATAAGCTTTGATTAGATAGAAGTCTCATTTAAATAGATTTATATAAAGATTATTTGGGTATAACTAATGAATAATTAGATTGAAAAAAGACTTTTGATTATTAATTTTTAGAGTTGTTTAATTTGCTTATCCCTGAAATAGGTTTACACTTTATTTTAATATTTGAATATTAAATAGAAAATATTACTTCTATTCAAAATAAAACCTTTAACTTTGAACTTGGAAATTATATACATAGTCACCCAGTTAAAGAAGAAATTGTATATTTGGTAACAAATAAAGGAAATAATGAAAAGACAAAATAAAATAAAGTTTTCAATCAAGAAGAAGATAATAATACTATTGCTATCATTAATTTTAATAATCTTTTTAGGTTTTTTTATTTTTTCAATCTTCAAAACTTATCAATCTCCAACAGAAAGAAAATTAATTGGATTTTGGAATGTTGAAATGGAAAATTCTTTTTGGGAAAGAGATAGTGTTTATGATTGGGGTACAACCATTATGGATATTTCAGAAAAAAACATATGTAAATTACCTACCTTGTGTGATACAAATCTTACTGTTGATGAGAATTGGGCGAAAGCAACTGGTACTTGGGAATTTATAAGTAGAAACCCTGATTCTATATTTCTTAATGTCCCTAATAATCCTTTGCATGGTAAATATGCAATTCGTTTTTTTATTGATGAAAATGGATATGGTGAAGCAAAGAATAATATTTATAAAATTGAATTAAAGAACGATTCAACATACTTGATTTGTAATAAAGGTGATTTCATACAAAAAAATTGGAGAAAAGATTGGGAAAAGAATTAAAGACAGTATATCAAATTTGGATGTTGAAGTAATAAAATAATATGTATGAATAAGTGTCGGATTGAAAATCCTAATAATAAAGAAGTGCGGGATTGCAAATTCCGCACAACGGAAACTCTAACTAAACTATGGGCAAAAATTAAAATGCCTGAGAGTATAACGCTTTCATTGATTATATTAGTAATCATGGGTATAGGTATTGGGTTTACTTTGCTATATCTATGGTTAATAACAAGATTTGAATGGAAAGCTATAGCATTCTTTATAGGATATATAATAGTTTTTAAGGGTTTACAGTCGTTAATAGGCAAAAATAAAAATAAGATATTAAAAATTTTCGACTTTATTGTTTCTTTGCCAATGGGGATTACCATGATATCTTTCAAGCTGATGTTTCCCTCAATTACAATCTTGACGAGCTATATTTGTTTAGGGGTATACGCATTCGGAATACCTATGTTGGGAGTGAAAAGCTTAGATTATTTATTTAAACTGAATATATCATGGGAAACTTTGCTCTTCATTGCACTAGCTGTAGGCTCTATTGTTAGTGTATATGGAACGAGACTTATTCATTGGGTAATTAAAGAACATTCACCATTAAAAAATTGGGAAAATCATAAATATGAGGCAGTCAAAACAGAATTAGCGCTCTATGTCATCAGTAAGAATAATATAAATTTTTTCATCTATCTAGCTTACTTTACATATTTGTCTATATCTGGACTTATGCAGATACAGTATAATGAGCCGTTGATAACTATTAATGTTGATGGTGCAATATTGAAAGCTTTTCTTGTCTTTATAGCTTTTTCAAATATGGTTAGTAAGTCTAAAGATGTTGAGATAAAAGCAAAACCATTATTGAGTAAGATAATAAGGTTAATGACTACGCATGATAAATAAACGTGGATGATTATTGTACCAGGTTTCCGTTGTGAGGGATTTACAATCCCTCACTATATTACTATAAGGATTTATAATCCTTAATATTTAAATCTTACGGATTATTCATCGGTTTAACGATAGCACTGGTAAGTTATCGACTTTGTCGCTTTGCAAAGCAAAGAAATCACGCACGAAGGAAACTTATAATTTGAATTCTATTTTTTCTTCTTTGTTATTTCTGATAACTATTAGAACAAGGTTATCTATTTTGTCCCAAAGTTCTTCCTGTTCTTTATTAGATATATTGTGTATATCCTTGCCATTGACAGATATTATCTTATCGTCAATTTGTAATCCTGATTTTTGAGCATTGCTGTTTTCATAAAAGCCTGTTACAATCCAAGAATTCATAGTTTCACTTCTGTCAACATAGTTAAATCCATGTTTATTTGGTTTAAAAGGATAATTGTAATTTGAATTAGGTCTTAGGTATAAATCATTATTAATGAAATCTATTATTACATCAAAACGATCAAGTATATCATTACCTAATAATCCAATATTATGATCTTGTTTTGATAAAAATCCGCTCTCATCAGCAGAATAATCCATAATAACACTGTCTAATTTAAAGTTCCCAATTTCAAATGAACTTGCCCTAAAGTTATAAGAAGTAGAATTTCCACTTAAACCACCATACTTTGTAAAGTATTTTACTTTATCTGTAATTTCATCTTTAAAATTATATTTTACTGATGTTTCATTTATTATATCTACACTTCCTCCTGAACCAATATCCAATAATAAATAATCTTCGATTACTATATTCTCTTTGATTTTAATAGTAACTGGTACATGGAGACGATTTCTCTTCTTAATCATTCTTATTCTTGAGTATGTCGTTTTATCGATATCTTTAAAATCTTTATGAATTCTAAGATATTCATCTTTGTAGTTTATTTCTAAAATACTTTTTGCAAAGGCATTTATTCCTATTAAACCATCTGCAAAATCGCCCAAGATAGGTTTAAGTTTAATGACAGGAACAGAAAAAAAGGTCTTAGCTAAATTAGGAACAGAAAAATTAAGTTTGTCAGTAATTACTTCTACTTTTTGTCCTCCTGAAGAACCAATCCCAGGTAATATTGCATGTATGTATTTAAATTGACCAAAAGAGTTAGTCTTAAAAAAGATACTGTCTAAATATAATCCATCTGCTCCTGAATCAAATATAATATTCCCAGTAACAGAGTCAACCTTACTTATTATACTAATGTGATTACGTATATAGTTAAAAGGAATTGCGTCATGAGGAATATTTAATGTGTCTTTATTTTCTTGTTTATTTAGAGTAATAGGGTTTGAAGCAATAGCACAAGAGGACATTATCAAAGATAATGTAAAAAGGATGATTTTCTTATTCATTATTTACTTTATTTGCTGACAAATATACAAATTAATTTTGATTACTTATCGCCTTTGTTGCTTTGCACAGCAAGTTATCGACTTTGTCGCTTTGCAAAGCAAAGAAATCGGTTTACCGCTTGCACAGCAAAGAATTCCCTCACAACGTAAATAAAATACTAAGTTTAGAACTGAATAGATAAAGGATTAAAGTACTAAAATCTCATAAGGAAAAAATTAATCCTTATTTAGATCTCAATATAATGGCATTATATTCTCAGTATAATGCCATTAAACCAGTGATATAATGCCATTAAACTTAAACTATAATGGCATTATATGAAGATTATAATGGCATTATACTACTTTTACATAAAGAGTTATTTGTTTTTCAAGCTATTACAGACTGTTGAAATTAAGTTATTTTTCCAGTAAAGTCTTCAATTGTAAAATTATGATTTTCTTCCAGCCATCAAGAATATCATTTAGGGTTTTATTATCTTTTTTAAGAATGTCTTCTATTATGGTTTTTGCCATAAAAGGAAAGGTTATTTGAGAGATAAAGGTCATAATAAGATAGTAAATTGGTACTTGTTTTATTGTTCCTTTTTCAACTTCTTTGTCTATGATTTCAATAATTGTGTCTATATAAGTTTCAAATCCTATACTATAAGCTACAGTTGTAATGTTTTCAACATCTCTGTTTATTTCATCTAATATGAATTTAGGTAGGCTTGGGTTATGAATAAATATTTGAAAGTAAATATCAATTATTGCTTCACATTTTTGAAAGAACTCATTGTCTTGTTTTAATATGTCTTGTATTTGGGGGAGGAAAGTTTCTACAATTTGTCCAAACACTGCATGAAACATCTTTTCTTTGGTGTTATAGTAGTAATGAAGTGTGGTACGATTGATTCCTGCCTTTTGTGCAATAAGACTCATATTGGTGTTCTTATAGCCATATTCTAAAAACATTTGCCTTGCAGATTCTATTATCTTTTCTTCCATTGTTTTCGTCGTTCTTTCCTTTTAATGTTTAATGTTATCGGTCATAAGGTGAAGTCTGTTGATTATATTCACATCGCTAACTCCACTGTCGAAGTCCAATGCAAGCAAATTCATTTGTGGGTAAAGTGTTTTTATTTTCTTTTCTACTCCTCTTGCAATTATATGATTTGCAATGCAACCAAATGGTTGAAGGCTTATTACATTATTCACTCCATGTTTTGCGAAGCTCACCACTTCTCCAGGCAGTAACCAGCCTTCTCCAAATTGTGCAGTTAGAGATATTACTTCTTTCGCATTATTGGAAGTTTCAAAGACATCATTTAATGGGGTGTAGTATTTGAAGTTGGAGCCAATGGTATTGAATTTGTTTATGATTTTCTTTAGCATCAAATAGGCTTTGTCCATAACAAATTGTGGTATTGAAGAGTTTTCCAAATGCTCTTCTTTCCTTATTTTACTATTTACAAATGACTGGAAGAAGAAATCTGATAGCATTGGTGGAACAACTTCAAGTTTCCTGTCGGTTAGCCATGTTAGAATATCTTTATGTGCAAAGGAATTGAACTTAAGAAATATTTCTCCCACAACTCCAATCTTTGGCAAATTACTTTCTTTAACAATTGAATTGAAATCTTCTGCTGCCTGCTTTAAAAGTTGGGTTAGTTCTTTGGAGTTGTTTTTAAGTATTATTTTATTTGCTACTTCCAAATAGTAGTCTTTTAGTCTTTGAGCATCTCCAACATTCTTTTCTCTCACTAAGGCTGCATGATAGAATTTTGAAAGACAATCTCCAAACAATATTGCATGGATTGCCATTTTGATATATCTTATCCAGTTGATTTTAAATCCAGATTGCTTATTGCTCATATCATCACCAAAGGCTACTGATATAACTGGCACTTGTTCAAATCCAGATTCAACCATTGCACTCTTTATCATTGCCAAATAGTTGGATGCTCTACATTGTCCTCCTGTTTGTGTCATTGCAATGGCTGTTGTTTCCAAATCATATTTGCCCGATTTCAATGCTTTAATTATATCTCCAATTATTAATGTTGCTGGATAGCATACTTCGTTATTGGCGTATTTCAATCCTTCATTTGCTGATTCAGTATTGCTTAATGGTAACACTTCAAAGTCGTAGCCAGTTAGCTTAAAGAATGAGGACATAATGGGAGAAACAAAATCGGTGAAATATGGTGCAATTATCTTTCTTCTCTTTTCGTTTTTAGTAAAGGTTAGGGTTGAAACAAATGGTAATTGTTTTCTTTCCCTGTTGGTTTCATAGTTAAGGCTTTCAATTAGAGAACGTACCCTTAGTTTTAATGAGCCTATATTATTTACATCGTCAATTTTAAGTATGGTAAGACTTTTGCCTCCTCTTTTCAACACTGCCTTAACTTCATCTAACAAGAAAGCATCGGGTCCACATCCAAAGGAAGTCATTTGAACAAAATGAATATTATTATCTCCTTGAGCAACCCAATGAGCAGCTTTTAGTATTCTGTTTATGTAAGCCCATTGTGAAACATAGTGATTGTCTTCAAAATTAATGTCTTCCATGCTTCTAACAATATCTTCTGAAATAACATCTGCTCCCATATCTGAAATCATTTCAGATAGTTTATGTTGAACAAGTGGATCAGTGTGGTAGGGTCTTCCTGCTAATAGAATGGTTAGTTTATTGTTCTTTTTGTTGGAGTTATAAATTGTTCTATTCCTTTCTTCAATTTCTTTGTTATACTTTTCTTGAGCTTTAATTGCTTCATCTATTGCAATATTAATCCTTTCTTTGCTTATGCCTAAGGATTGTAAATATTGATTGCAGCATTTTTTAAGAAGGTTCTTATCTTTAAAGTTGAAGGTAGGAGAGTCAATGGGTATTGAAGGATTAATGGAACTTTTTATTACATCGGAATAACCAGAAACAATTGGGCAATTATAACTGTTTACTGAGTCTTTGTTTTCTTTTTTCTCAAAAATAACATAAGGAATAAATATTCTGTCTGCCTTTTTCTCAATTAAATTATATATATGGCTATGCATCAATTTTGCAGGAAAACATATATTGTCGCTCATAACGGAATGAATTCCTTCTTCATATTGCTTATAGATCGATGTTTCGGAAAGAATTGTTTTTATGCCACAACTTTCAAACAAAGCATGCCAAAAAGGATAGTTCTCGTAGGTGTTCAATGCTCGAGGAATGCCAATTGTCAGGTTGTTTTGACTTTCTTGAGTTTTAACTTTTCTATCAAAAATTAAATCGTATTTTTCATTATAAATATTCTTTCCCTTTTGTCTTTGTTCTCCTGCATTGGTGAAAATCTTTTCACATTTATTGCCTGAATAGAAAGTGTTTTGGTTGGAGAAGGTGTATTTGTTGATTATGCAATGGTTTTCACAACCTCTACATTGCAATTCTTGTGTCGTATAGGAAGCAGTTGAAATTAAATCTTCAAGTGGTGAAGGTTGGCTTAAAACAGAGTTTTTTGCGTAGATTGCACAACCATAAGCACCCATTAGTTCTGATATATTGCTTCTGAATACATTTGTGTTTGTCAGTAGTTCAAAGGCTCTAACAACTGAATCATTTTTCATTGTTCCTCCTTGCAGAACAATATTCTTACCCAATTCTTCAGTATTTTTAATTTTTAAAACCTTATAGAGACAGTTTTTTATAACGGAATAGGACAAGCCTGATGAAATATCTTCAACGGAAGCACCCTCACGAAGCACTTGTTTGATTTTAGAATTCATAAAAACTGTGCAACGAGTTCCCAAATCGCATGGTTCTTTTGATTCAGTAGCTTTTTGTGCAAAATTCCCTATATCATAACCAAGAGATTTTGAAAAGGTTTCTAAGAATGAACCACATCCTGAAGAACATGCTTCATTTATCTCCATTCTGTTGAGTGTGCCATTTTCAACAAACATAGCTTTCATGTCTTGTCCGCCAATATCCAGAACAAAAGAAACATCAGGAGAAATCTTTTTGGCAGCAGAATAGTGAGCAATTGTTTCAATTATTCCACAATTCAAGTTAAAGGCAGCTTTAATTAAGTCTTCTCCATATCCAGTTGAACAACTCGCTTTAATATTTAAAGAATTGTTCCCACTCTTTTCAATTAATCTTTCTAATCCTTTTTTTACTGCTTCAATTGGATTTCCATTATTTGGAGTGTAGTAGGAGTAGAGTACTCTTTCATTCTTGTCAATTGCAACTATCTTTGTTGTTGTTGAGCCAGAATCAATTCCAAGCCAAATTTCGCCATTATAGTTTTTTATATCAGTTTTTTCAATTCTATGCTTTTCTTTTTCCTCTTTCCAAATTTTATATTGCTCTTTATTTCCAAAAAGTGGTTGTAATCTTTCAGTGGTTTTTAGGTTTTCGCCCTTATCGTTTTTGAAAAGATTTAACAAGTCATCAATATTGAAAATGGATTTGTTTTCATTATATATTGCAGCTCCCCATGCAGGAAACAGATTGGCATGTTGTGGAGTTATGGTGTCTTCTTCGTTTATATTTAAATAATTAACAAAAGCTTTTCTTAGTGAATTAATAAAGTTAAGTGGACCACCACAAAAAAGAATCTTTGGCTCAATTTCAAAACCATGTGAAAGTGTTACTATTGTTTGAACAGCAACAGCATGAAAAACTGACATTGCTATATCTTCTCTGTCAACATTCTTACTTATCAGGTTTTGAATGTCGGTTTTAGAAAATACTCCACAACGTGATGCAATGGGATGAATTCTTTTTGAGTTTTGTGCCAAAGTATTTAGTTCATCAATAGAAACATTTAATAAAGTTGCCATTTGATCAATAAAAGAACCAGTTCCACCTGCACAATTACCATTCATCCTTAAATCAATATTTCCATCCCTTTGAAGATATACAATTTTTGAATCTTCACCACCAATATCAATTATGGTTGAAATGTCAGGAAATTTACTCTTAACAACTTCAACAGTTGCAGTAACTTCTTGAATAAATGATAATGAATACCTTTCTGCAATACCCATACCAACAGAACCTGTTATGGATAGTTCAATTACACAATCCTTTAATTCATTTTTAAGTTCCTCAAAAAGTGATATTACTGATTGAGATACATCAGCACAATGTCTTATATATTTTGAGAATTTAATTTCTCCTTTATTATCTATTGCAACAATCTTTGCAGTTGTAGAACCAACGTCTAAACCAACTCTGAATCTGTTCATTAAAAGCTTTCAACAATTTAGTTTGACACTATTGTCAGATGCAAAAATACAACTTTAAAATTTAAAAGCAAATTTAAAGGTAAATAATTGAATCGTATATCTTTTGAAAAACGTTGATTGATAGAACATATAAAGAAAAAACCCACTTAATAAATAAATACTAAGTGGGTTATATTGAGTTAAATTTAATATCTCTTATTTTTGAAATAGTTTAGCAAAGTTTTTTGGTGTTCTGTTTTTCCAATCACCTTTATGGTATAGGTAAGAACCAATCAAAGGCACAACTGTTGTTGCTTCTGCATAAACCATTTGTTCGAAAGTAGTGTCAACTTTTCCCCATGAAGATGCTTCCTTAAGTGTTGATGAAGAGCAAGCTCCATCTCTAACATCAGCAACTGTAATTTGAATTGCATATTTGTGCATTTCAACATCATGTCCTAAAACTTCAGCACATACAACAGTGTCTTGTGTAAAGTTCTTAGGAACACCACCACCTACCATAAACAATCCAGTGGTTTTAGCTGCAATCTTAATGTTTGTAAGTTCTAAGAAATCTTTAACAGAGTCTATGCTAAGATGATTATCTGGATTTTCAACTTGATGCATAACTAAACCAAATCCAGCAGATGAATCAGTGAAAGCAGGGCAGAAGATAGGCACATTATTTTCATAACAAGCTTGAATTAATGAATCAGTCTTTTTTGCATTTCCTTCAGAAAGCCATTTACCCATTTCCCAAATAAATTCTCTTGATGAATAAGGTCTCTTTTCTAATTTATCAGCAATAAGTTTAATTGTTGAATCACAGTTTTGAAGTTCTTCTTCATCAATATATGTGTCATAAATTCTATCAATGTAGTTTGAACGAAGATATTTATCATCAATAAATGGAGTTCCTTTATAGTGTTTAAATCCTAATGCTTCAAAGAAATCCATATCAATAATTGATGCTCCAGTTGAAACAACACAGTCAATCATTTTGTTCTTTACCATATCAACATAAACTTGCATACAACCTCCAGCTGAAGTACTACCTGCAAGGGTAAGAATAATTGAACATTCTTTATCATTAATCATTCTATCGTAAATATCAGCTGCAGTTGCAGTATCACGAGAAGAGAAGGACATATCTCTCATAGCATTAATCAAATCAGTTGAATTGATTTTTTTAATATCTACATGCTTAACAATATCCTTAAGTAAATCTTTCTTTTTCATGGGTTAAATTAAATTTAATATTGTTTGTATTACTTGTTTCTATTTAAATTCAGTTTGCAAATATAGGATAATTATTTGAATTAGATATTATTGTTTTTCGTTTAGAAAAAAAACTTATAAAAAAATTGAGCAAAAACTTTGCAGTTAAAGAAAAAGTAGTACCTTTGCACTCGGAAAGTTGGCAGAGTGGTCGATTGCGGCAGTCTTGAAAACTGTTGACTGTAACAGGTCCGGGGGTTCGAATCCCTCACTTTCCGCCAAAACTTTATAAGGGATTAAGATACAAAAACTTAATCCCTTATTTTTTTAGAACTGGGACAAAATCGGGACAAAAGATTATATTATTTTGAGTTATCAAATCTATTGAAAAATTATCACTTAAGTAAAGTCAAAAACAATAAGACTAATGCTTTTCTTTTAATAAGTTTATATCTGTATTTAAATATTAATCTTTAATGATTAGCAATTTGAATAAAAATATATTACTTTTGCATATATAATTTCAAAAACAATTTTAATATGGAAACATGTATTACAAATGAATGTCCTTTTGAAGCAATATCATGGCTTTGGTATTGTGTGGCTGTAGTGGTATCTTTTTTAGTAGGTGCTATATGGTATGGGTTTTTATTCCCAAAGACATGGATGAAAGCCGTAAGGTATGAATGTGCTTGTGGTGCTGATGTTGTAAATGGAGAAAAATGTACTTGTAAGAAAAAGTCAGTTTTCCCAACAATGTTAATTCAATTAATTTCAACAGCTTTTGTTGTGTTAATGTATTTTATTTTAACTCCAATTTCAATTTGGCTATCAGTTATTGTTCTAGTTTCTGTTTGTGCTTGGATGAAATCAACTTTAAAATTTCAAATAAGTAATTGGAAACGATACATTACTTTAGCATCGATTGACGTTGGTTATTTCTTTATTGTTTCTGTTATTGCTGTGTTATTATCATTAATTAAATATTAGAATTTTATGTTGCTAAAAGGAAAAAGAATAAGTAGTGAAATTAATTTAAGAGAACCTAAGCTTATTGAAAGAACAAATAGAAAAGCTGCGGTTGTAAGTGCTATGGGAGACTATTCAAAGATTGATTACTCCTCTTTATGGAGCAAACTATGGCCGTTTATTAAGGAAAATAAACTTTTTAATATGAGAATGGAGTTTTTAGGTGTTTATCTTTCTGATCCAACATCAACTCCAAGGGAAGAATGCTTGTTTGATGCTTGTATAACAATTACACGTGATGCTCCTGAAACTGACGAAGTGAAGATTAAGGAAATTGAAGGGGGGAGATATTTGAAGTTTCTTTATATCGGTTCATATAATGATTTTAATAAGGTATATGATATAATTTATAATGAATATTTAAAAGACAAGAGTTATAAGTTTAGAAATGCACCTTGGCTTGAAAAGTATTTGAATAATCCTAGTAATACTCCTGAGCATAAATTGAAAACGGAAGTATATATTCCAATAGAATAAGAATTTAATCCCTTGAAATAAGTTTTATTTTAAGGGATTAATTTTTAGAACATCTTTAGTTGGTTTTCTTCTTTTGGTTTATAAAATTCCATTTGAGATTTCATATTCAACTTTTGTGTTTCGTTTTCAAAAACTTCTTGTAGTTTTTGGTAGTTAGGAGAGGAACAAATATACCTTTCTTGAAAACAATACTCATACTTCGCTCTAAGTCCAATATAACTCCGGTCTAACTCCGTATAAAAATATTCTCTTGACCCTTTTCTTAGTGTAAGTCCAAATGCAGGAATAATATATGAGGCTCCAGAGTCTTTTGCTTTATGTATTATTGATTTTATATTCTCCACATTGTCATTTATGAAAGGAAGGATTGGCATAAGGGTTATTCCTGTGTATATTCCTTTTTTTGCTAATGTTTCAATAGCTTTAAACCTTAATGATGTTGAAGGTGCAAAAGGTTCAATTATATTTGAAAGTTTATCGTCAAAGGTTGTTATGGTGAAACTTACTGCTGAATAGGTTTTTGAAATTTCTTCAAGCAAATCAACATCTCTTTCAACTAAATTGCTTTTAGTTATTATATGAACGGGGTATTTATACTTATTTATTAATTCTAATGCTTTTCTTGTAAGTCTTATTTCTTTTTCAATTGGCATATAAGGGTCGTTCATTGAACCAGTACCTATTGTTGCCTTTTGCATTCTTTTGGAGGATAATTCTTTTTGAAGGAGTTCAATTGCATTTTCTTTAATTCTTATTTGTGAAATATCGTTTATTCCATAACACTCACTTCTTGTATCGCAATAAATACAACCATGCTGACATCCTCTGTATAAATTCATATTATAACTTATCCCAAACCATAAATCAGTATGAGAAAGTTTTGATAGGATGGATTTAGCTTGAATATATTTTATTGAATTAACATTAGGGTTTGTTTGATTCATTATCTATTCGATAAATCTGGAAAAGAAATTAATCTTCTAAGAAAAATACTATTGTACTAACAACTCTCGCCTTTTGCAAATATGCTTCTTTTGGAGCAGAAGAAGTAGCTTCTTCTTCGTAATATTGACCAGCAATTGTTATTTGTCCTTGAGAAGCTGTTTTAATTTTTCCTAATTTTGATTTAGAATCATTTGCAAATTGCTCTCCAGCCAAACGAGCATTTTTTGTACTTTCAGCAATAAGTGCTGGTTTAATACTATTTAGTTCAGGAAATTTATATTCACAATTAATCTCAGATGATAGATTTTTATTGATTAAATCTAAGTCAATATTATTACTCATGTCTTTAGCTTGCTCAACTTTGTTAGTCAAGATTGTTATTAATCTTGTTGCTCTATAACGATCTATTTTTATTTTTGCTTTAAGATCATAATCATATCTATAATATTCTTTTCCATCAAAAATACTAACTTGTTCAGTCTTGATATCTGAATCTTTATAACCTTTTTCTTTTAAATATTTTGTAATAGCATCAACTTGATTATTTGTTTTAGCAATTATTTCTGATGGAATATCTCCTGAAAAAGAAACTTTAATATTGATAAATGCTTGAGTAGCTTTTATTTCTTTTTCAGCCAAACCCTTAACTGTTACTACTCTATCTTTATCGCTAAAAGATTTTAATCCTTTATAAATAAAGAACCCAACAAATAATAAGCTTATTGAAATGCAAAAGCCTATAATGATAATTGATAATTGTTTATTCTTTTCCATATTTTAGTATGATTAATTGTCGGTTATTTTGTGAATAGGAAACTCTTGGAAATAAATAGTTGCATCAACTTCTTTATCTGCATCGTAGTTGTTGGCTCTTTTTAGCACACCTTTAAATATTGCAGTAATTGTATTTTCTGTCTTTTTAATTATCTGCAAGTTTCCTGAACTATATTCCATGTATTCTTCAAAATGAGATGGAACAGTTGTTGTTTTATCTTTAAAAAATTGGACCCTATAATCAGAAAAACTTCCATCACTATTAACCTTAACTCGGAGATAAACCCTATATCGTATATTCATTATGCTTGGGTTTGCCTGATTTTCACTACAAGCTATAAATTCATACATTTTTTCAGGAGCTCCAGCTGGTTCAGTTTTTACCATCATTTCTGGCAAGTGGTTATTCTCCCATACAATATCATCAAATTGTGCTTTGAAAAAAACTCCAGAAGAAGGAATGCCTTCTTCAAAATTAATATCTTCTTTTTCTTCTTTACATCCCCAAAACAAAATAGGAATGATAAATATAATAAGAATTGAATATGTAATTAATCTTCTCATATCTAAAAAAAATTTATGAAAAATCTTTTGCAAAGAAAATAAAAAAGAACAGAAAAAGCAAGTTTTAAGGATTTAAAGTTACAAAAAAAACCGTTAGCTAAAACTAACGGCTCTTTATATATTAATAATCAGTGTTTTGATTATTCTAATTCATGAATAACTAAACCTGAACGTAATTTAGGTTCAAACCATGTTGTTTTAGGTGGCATAATGTTTCCACTATCAGCAATATCAATTAGTTGTTGCATAGAAACTGCATATAAAGCAAAGGCTGCTTTCATTTCACCATTATCAACTCTTCTTTTCAATTCTCCTAAGCCTCTTATTCCACCAATGAAATCAATTCTCTTTGATGTTCTAAGATCCTTAATATCTAATATTTGATCTAAAACTAAATTTGAAAGAATAGTAACGTCTAAAACGCCAATTGGATCACTATCGTTATATGTACCTTCTTTTGCAGTCATCTTATACCAATTTCCGCTCATATACAAACTAAATTCGTGAAGTTTTGAAGGAGTAAATATTTCTGTTCCCATTTTTTCAACTGCAAATGATTTATTTAATTTAGCAATAAATTCATCTTCACTTAAACCATTCAAATCTTTAACAACACGATTGTAATCAATAATTTTTAATTGATTGTCTGGGAAAATTACAGCCATGAAATAGTTGTATTCTTCATTTCCTGTATGATTTGGATTATTTGCTTTTCTTTCTTGTCCAACTCTTGCAGCAGCAGCAGTTCTATGATGTCCATCAGCAACATAAAGAGAAGGGATTTCTTTTTCGAAAATTTCTTCAATTCTCTTTATTTTTGCTTGGTCGTTAATTACCCAAAATTTGTGTCCGAAACCATCTTCTTTTGCAACAAAATCATAAATAGGTTTTTCGTTAATAACAATATCAGAAACGATTTTGTCAATTTCTTTATGAGCAGGGTAAGCAAAGAAAACAGGTTCAACGTTAGCATTAGTAATATTAACGTGAATCATTCTATCATCTTCTTTGTCTTTACGAGTAAGTTCATGTTTTTTGATATTGTTGTTGAAATAATCATCAATATGAGTACATCCAACAATACCATATTGTGTTCTTCCATCCATTGTTTGAGCATAAATATAAAGTTTTGGTTCATTTTCTTTTACTAACCAACCTTTATTTTTAAACATGTTGAAATTTTCAACTACTTTATCATATACTTCTTTTGAATGTTCGTCAATTCCTTCAGTAAGATCAATTTCAGCCTTAGTAACTCTAAGTAAAGAAACTTCATTTCCAGCAGCTTCAATTCTTGCTTCAGAAGAATTCATAACATCGTATGGACGAGATGCTAAACTTGAAGCAATCTCAACAGGTGGGCGTAATCCCTTAAAAGCTTTAACTCTTGCCATTTTTTTTGTTTATTAATTATTTATAAAGTGAAATTCTGAATAATTTGCAAAATTAGTTTTTTCTTTTGAAATATGAAGAATAAAAAGAAGTTGAATTGAAATTTAATGTTATTTTTATGATTATTAGCTTATTGAAATAATTCTTTGGCTTAAAATGAATAAGAATAATTAATTAAAGATGTCATAATTGAGATAATCTTAGTAATTTTGACATTATTTTTATATTAATTATGGACGCTAAACTAACACAACACGCTAAAAACGTAATAAAAGCAGGTAGTGATGAAGCAATGAGGCTTAGAAGTGATTTTTTTGGAGTTGAACACTTGTTTTTAGGAATTGTAAGGGAAAAAGAATGTAAGGCAATGCAGATATTGTCAGAGTTTAATATAGATGCTCAAGCAATAAAAAAAGAAATTGAACAAACAATACAACAACAAGAAGCTTTTCGCACTATAAATCAGGAAAAAGATGTGCCTCTTTTGAAACAAACTGAAAGGGTTGTAAAGCTTTCTTTTTTGGAAGCTACAGAATTGGGAGTTGAGGAAATTGGTACTGAGCATTTTCTTGCAGCAATTTTGAAGGAAGGTAATAATTTGGTTTCAAATATTCTTTTTGGAAATGGCCTTACATACGATATTATTCATACATGGATAAAGAATTCTATTGAGAATAATGATGAGGAAGATGAATTCGACTTCGATGATAAAAAGTCAGATTCAAATCCATTTAATGAATCTGATTCAATATTTGAACAAGAGGATGAAGAAGAGGATAGCGTTTTTGGGAAGAAAATTCCATTAAAACAATCAAATAAAGTTTCTAATTTTAAGACTGAAAAGAAACCTACTCCTTTTTTAGATAATTTTGGAAAGAACCTTTCTCAACAAGCAGAGTTTGGACTTATTGATCCAATTGTTGGAAGAGAAAAGGAAATGGAAAGAATTGCTCAAATTTTATCAAGAAGGAAGAAAAATAATCCAATTTTAATTGGTGAGCCAGGAGTGGGTAAGAGTGCAATTGCGGAAGGATTGGCTTTAAGAATTGCAGCAAAGGATGTCCCTTACACATTATTTAAAAAGAAAATATATACTTTAGACTTGGCTTCTGTTGTTGCAGGAACAAAGTATAGAGGACAGTTTGAAGAAAGACTAAAGGGTTTAATTTCAGAATTGGAAAAAAATCCTGATATTATTCTTTTTATTGATGAAATTCATACCATTGTTGGAGCTGGAAATGCTTCTGGTTCTTTGGATGCAAGTAATATTTTCAAACCAGCTTTAGCTCGTGGAGAAATTCAATGCATTGGAGCAACTACTCTTAATGAATACAGAAAGAATATTGAATCTGATGGTGCATTGGAGAGAAGGTTTCAGAAAGTTATGATTGAACCAACCACTCAAGAGGAAACATTAACAATTCTAAAAAATATAAAGTTTAAGTACGAACAACACCATAAGGTGACATATTCAGATGAAGCTCTTGAAGCTTGTGTTAAACTTTCAGATAGATATATTAATGACAGACAATTACCTGATAAGGCTATTGATGCACTTGATGAAGCAGGAGCAAGAGCTCACGTTAGGGATTTGAGAGTTCCAGCAGAGATGGTTGAATTGGAGAAAAAGATAATTGATGCTGAAATTGCAAAAAAAGAAGCTGTTAGCAATAGAGAATTTGAAAACGCTAAGCTTTTGAAAATTGAGGTAGAAAATCTACAAGAAGAGTTGAATAATAAATATAAGAATTGGGAAAAGGAAATTGAGGGTAATTATATTTCAATTGGTCAAGAAGATATCGCTCATATAATTTCAATGATGAGTGGCGTAAAGATTCAAAAGGTTAGTACTGACGAAACACAAAAGCTTCTTAAAATGGAGGAAAATCTTAAAGGTGTTGTTGTTGGACAAGATGATGCAGTTACTAAGATTTCAAAAGCAATTAGAAGAGCAAGAGTTGGAATAAATGATCCTAATCGACCAATAGGTTCTTTTATTTTTGTTGGACCTACTGGAGTTGGGAAAACACTTTTGGCTAAAGAATTAGCAAAGTATTTATTTGATTCTGAAAAGAACCTGATTCGATTGGATATGAGTGAATATATGGAAAAACATTCTGTTTCAAGAATTATTGGTTCTCCTCCAGGTTATGTTGGGCATGAAGAGGCAGGTCAATTAACAGAAAAGGTTAGACAGCATCCTTATTCAATAGTCCTTTTTGATGAAATTGAAAAAGCACATCACGATGTATTTAATATTCTACTTCAAATTTTAGATGATGGTCGTTTAACAGATTCTCTTGGGAGAGAAATTGACTTTAAGAATACTATAATTATAATGACCTCTAATGTTGGAAGCAGAAAAATAAAGGATTTTGGTATTGGTGTAGGTTTTTCAACATCAGCGAGAGAAAAAAAAGTTGCAGAAATAGAGCAAAGCATAATTGAAAATGATATTAATAAAACTTTTGCTCCTGAGTTTCTAAACAGGGTTGATGATATAGTTTTCTTCCGTTCTTTATTAAAAGAAGATATTATTAAGATTATTGATATTGAACTTGATAAATTATCAAAACGATTAAGTGGTTTGGATTTCAAAATTGAATTTACTCAAGAGTTAAAAGAATTTATTATTGAGCATGGAATTGACCAACAATTTGGAGCAAGACCTTTGAAAAGAGAAATTCAAAAATGTGTTGAAGATCCACTTTCTGAAGCTATTCTTGAAAATCAAGGAAAGGATAAGAAAAACATTAAAGTAACTATTAAGAAGGATAAAACAAAAATTGAAATAAGTTAATGTCGTTAATTAAAAACTTCATATTAGAATTTGGATCATACCTTATATTAATGAAGGATGCCTTTAAAAAACCTCAAAATATGCATATATTTCGCAGGCAAATTCTTCATGAGATGGAGGCATTGGGGGTAAATTCAATCCCAATTGTTTGTGTTATTTCTGTATTTGTTGGTGCAGCAGTTGTAATTCAAATGATACTTAATTTGGAAAATCCAATCTATCCTTCTTGGATTTATGGATATGCTTCAAGAAAAGCTCTTATACTGGAGTTTGCACCAACTGTTATTTCTCTAATTTTAGCAGGAAAATGTGCTTCTATGATTGCTTCTGAAATTGGTTCTCAAAAAATATCCGAACAAATAGATGCAATGGAGGTAATGGGAGTAAATACTGCCAATTATCTTATTTTACCTAAAATATTTGCTTGTTTTATTTTTTTTCCTTTACTAATTATTCTTAGTATTTTTATCGGATTAATTGGAGGAGGATTTGGAGGAATGGCAAATGGATTGTCAGCTTTTCATTACATTGAAGGTATTAGGCTTGAGTTCACTTCTTATGATGTTGTTTATGCCATAGTTAAAACAGCAGTAAATGCGTTAATTATTTCTTCAATTGCTTCATATAGAGGTTATACTATGGTTGGAGGTTCTGTAGAAGTAGGCATTCAAAGCACTAAGGCAGTTGTTCAAAGCAGTGTTGTAATTATGATTTTTAATTTGCTAATGACTAATTTATTCTTCTAATGATTGAAATTAAAAATATATCAAAATCCTTTGAGGGAAGGCAAGTGCTTAAGAATATTAATATTCAATTTGCAAAAGGAAAATGTAATTTGATTATTGGACAGAGTGGTAGTGGAAAAACTGTTTTGATGAAAACTCTTGTTGGTTTGCATTCTCCTGATGAGGGAGAGGTTATGTTTGGCAATAGAGTGTTCAATAAAATGACAATCACTCAACAAATTGACGTTAGAAAAGACATGGGAATGGTTTTTCAAGCTGGTGCTTTGTTTGATTCTATGAATATTGAAGAAAATGTAATGTTTCCTATTAGAATGTTTCAAAGAACTTCTCGTGCAAAGATGCTTGATCAGGTTAATGTATGTTTGGAAAGAGTTAATTTGAAAGGAATAAATAAGATGATGCCTTCCGAACTTAGTGGAGGAATGAAAAAAAGAGTTGCCATTGCAAGAGCTATTGCTGCTAAGCCTAAATATTTATTCTGTGATGAACCAAATTCTGGATTAGACCCTCAAACTTCAATCCTAATTGATGAATTGATTTCCGATATTACTCATGAATATAACATTACAACAATTATTAATACTCATGATATGAATTCAGTTTTGGAAATTGGTGAGAGAATTTACTATTTACATCAAGGTGAATTGTGGTGGCAGGGAGATAATAAGAATTTTTTGAATTCAGATAATAAAGAACTCAATGATTTTATTTTTTGTTCAGCATTAACCAAGAAGATAAAAGAAAAAAATGGCGACAAATAAAGCAAGAAAAAGGAAAATTTTAGCAAATATTGGCAAATCAATGATGGCATTGATTGCAAGTGCTTTAATTGTTTGGATATTTCCTTCTAATCAGACTTTTAAGTATGATTTTCAGCAAGGTTCTTTTTGGGAGTATGACAATTTAATTTCTCCAATCGATATTGTTATCACAAAGTCTAATGATGAGTTGAAGGAAGAAAAGTCAGCAATAATTAAGAATAAGAAACTTTATTTTGATATTGTTGAAGGCGACAGTATTTATATTCCTAAAGAAGTTGAAGGGTTGCCTTTAAGTTATTCAATTGTTGTTCTTAAAGATTCCATTCCTTTTGATGTTAAATTATCCGAAATAACAGCTCCTTTAAAATTCAATAAAGAAAAAACACAAGAGGCTCTGGATATTAAATTAAATAATATTTCAACAATTAAAGAATCTATAGCTAAAGGAGATCAAATAATTGCTAAAGGAGAGGAGGTTAGTCAAACAAAATATGAAGCACTTTCAATCTATAGAAAGGCTTATGATGAAAAGTTTACTGCTCATAGAATAATATACAAACAAATTTTAGGACAGTTTATTTTGGTTGCTATAGCACTCTTGTCAATGCTATTTTTCTTCAAATATATTATTTCTGAGCTTTATGAAGACAACAGAAAAATAATCTTAATTCTTACTGTAATTATTATGATGGTTGGCATAACGGCAATTATTGTTGATGTTAATTTACGTTATATATATGTTGCTCCTCTTTGTTTGACCCCAATTCTTATCAGAACCTTTTTTGATTCCCGTTCATCTTTATATGTTTTCTTGGTAAATATAATTATAATTGGATTTTCTGTTCCAAATAGTTTTGAATTTGTTTTCTATCAACTTATGGTTGGAATGATGGTAATAATAAGTATGGAACATCTTGAAAGAAGATCTGACTTTATTAAAACAAGCGTTTTTGTCTTTTTTACTTATTCAATAGTTTACTTGGCTTTAACTCTTATTCAGGATGCAGACCTGTCAAAAATAAATCCTTACCGTTTTGCCTATTTTGCAATGAATGCAGGTATGACTCTTTTGGCTTTCCCTTTAATATTTATTTTTGAAAAAATATTTGGTTACGTAAGTGAATTGTCTTTGTTGGAATATTCAGATACTAATAATAAAATTCTAAGAGAATTGTCCATTAAGGCTCCTGGTACTTTTCAACATTCTGTTCAAGTGGCTAATCTTGCAGAAGATTTAATTCATCAAATAGGAGGTAATGCTCTTTTAGTTAGAGTTGGTGCTTTACATCATGATATAGGCAAAACATTTAAACCTCTTTTCTTTATAGAAAATCAACATACTGGGTTTAATCCTCACAATGAAACATCAAATGAAGAATCTGCTCAAATTATAACTTCTCATGTTGTTGATGGAGTTAAACTTGCTCATAAATATAAACTTCCTGAACCAATAATTGATTTTATTCGCACACACCATGGCTCAACCAAAACAAAATTTTTCTATAATAAGCAGAAATTAGAACATCCAGAACTTCCAATTGATGAAAATATGTTCACCTACAAAGGTCCTAAGCCATTTTCAAGAGAAACAGCTGTTGTAATGATGGTTGATAGTGTTGAAGCAGCTTCAAGAAGTTTGAAGGATCATTCTGAAAAATCAATAAGTAATTTGGTTGATGGAATAATTGATGACCAAATCAATAACGATCAATTCTCCAATTCTAACATTACTTTTAGAGATATAACCATAATCAAACAAGTTCTTAAGAAAAAGCTACAAGCAATTTATCATACAAGAATCCAATATCCTGTTTTAAAGTAGAAAATAACTTTTATTATTATCAATTTTTCCTCTTATGCTGATTAGTATAAATTAATCAAGCTATATATTTATTTTTACCTTTATTAAGTGTATGTAAATCAGGATTTAATTTATTTAAATCAAGTTTAAATTTCATAAGGTACGACCTTAATGTAGTTATGGTCGTACCTTAGTGGTATTATGGTACGACCATAACAATAGTATGGTGGCATGTTACTCGAGTAAGGTGGCACCTTACTTTAATAAGGTGGCATGATACTATAAGTATGGTGGCACCTTACTGAATTTTTACTTGATATAATTATGTTTAAATAAGGTTTATTTTCCTTAGAATCTTATATAAATAAGCATATTCAACCTTAAAATAAAATCTACATAACTACAATTTTCTTCATTAATTCTTTTCTTATAACTTTGATTTGTTTTCTAATAGGAATATATGTTTTAAATGATATTTAGTGTCAAATCTTTTTTGTATATTTGCAGATTGATTTTAAAAAATTATATTGAAGATGAGTGAAGAATTGAATAAAACTAAAAATGGTTATTCAGCTGATAATATTACAGTTCTTGAAGGATTAGAAGCAGTTCGTATGCGTCCTGCTATGTATATTGGCGATGTTAATACAAGAGGTTTGCACCACTTAGTGTATGAGGTTGTTGATAATTCAATTGATGAGGCTTTAGCAGGATACTGTACTAAAATAAATGTTTCAATTTTAGAAGATAATTCAATAAGAGTTGAGGATAATGGTCGTGGTATTCCTGTGGATATGCACGAAAAAGAAGGTAGAAGTGCGTTAGAAGTTGTAATGACTGTTTTACATGCTGGAGGAAAGTTTGATAAAGGCTCTTATAAGGTTTCTGGAGGTTTGCACGGTGTGGGTGTAAGTTGCGTTAATGCTCTTTCTTCATTAATGAAAGTTAGCGTTTTCAGAGATGGAAAAGAATATGAACAAGAATATTCAAAAGGTATCCCTACATATTCAGTTAGAGAAGTAGGCGACTCTTCCAAAACAGGTACAACAACTCAGTTTAAACCTGATGGTTCAATATTCACCGTTTTAGAATATAATTACGAAACTCTTTGTACTCGTTTAAGAGAATTAGCATTTCTAAATAAAGGCTTAGAACTTTCAATAACAGATTTTAGAGTTAAGAATGAAGATGGAAGCTATTTATCAGAAAGATTTCTTTCTGAACAAGGATTAAAAGACTTTATAGAATATTTGGATGGTAATCGTGAAAAACTAATGCCAGAGCCAATTTATATTGAAGGACAAAAGCAGGATATTCCTATTGAAGTTGCAATGCAATACAATACAACTTTCTCCGAAAACATTCATTCTTACGTTAATAATATCAACACTCATGAAGGAGGAACACATCTTTCAGGTTTTCGTAGAGGATTAACACGTACCCTTAAGAGTTATGCAGATAAAAGTGGGATGTTGGAAAAACTTAAGTTTGAAATAACTGGAGATGACTTCCGTGAAGGATTGACAGCTGTAATTTCAGTTAAAGTACAAGAGCCACAATTTGAAGGTCAAACCAAAACTAAATTAGGAAATAATGAGGTAATGGGAGCTGTTGACCAAATTGTTTCAGAACTTTTGACCAACTATTTGGAAGAAAATCCAAAAGAAGCAAAACAAATTGTAAATAAGGTTATTCTTGCAGCAACTGCTCGACATGCAGCACGTAAGGCAAGAGAATTAGTACAACGTCAAACAGTATTGGGAGTTGCAGGGTTACCTGGAAAACTTGCCGACTGTTCAGATGCTGATCCAGAAAAATGCGAATTATTCCTTGTCGAAGGGGATTCTGCAGGTGGAACAGCAAAACAAGGAAGAAACAGAGAATATCAAGCAATTCTTCCACTTAGAGGTAAGATTTTAAATGTTGAAAAGGCAATGCCTCACAGAGTTTTGGATTCAGAAGAAATAAAGAATATTTACACAGCTCTTGGAGTTTCAATTGGTACTGCTGAAGACAGCAAGGCTTTAAATATGGAAAAATTGCGTTATCATAAGGTAGTAATTATGACCGATGCCGACGTTGATGGTAGCCATATTGCAACTCTAATTTTAACTTTCTTCTTTAGATATATGAGAGAATTGATTGAGAGTGGATATGTTTATATTGCAACTCCTCCTTTATATTTAGTAAAGAAAGGAAAGCAAGAACGTTATTGCTGGACTGAGGAAGAACGTCAAAGATATCAAGACGAATTTGGAGAAACAGGTGTTTCAGTTCAACGTTACAAAGGTCTTGGAGAAATGAGTGAAACCCAACTTTGGGAAACAACAATGAATCCAGAAACAAGAACATTCCGTCAAGTTGATATTGAAAACGCAACAGAAGCCGACAGAGTATTTTCAATGCTTATGGGAGATGAAGTGCCTCCAAGAAGAGAGTTTATTGAAAAGAATGCAACTTATGCAAATATTGATGCATAATTAAGCAAAAAGAGAATATACTTTTTAAATATTATTGCTCCAATACTTCCTGAAAAAAGTTTTGGAGCTTTTTTTATGCTTTTTTCTTTAAATATCCTTTAAGAAGTGAAACCAATTGCTCCAATTCTTTCATTCTAAAGATTCTTGCAATTAAATAGTAGCTTATTCCACCAATAATAATACCTAATATAAGTTTGAGAAGATAGGATATTTCAACATAATTAATCAAATAGACAACTCCTCCCATAAATGCTGCAGCTAAAAGAACTTTGAAAATATCTTTTATTTGTTGTGGTATATTAAAATTAATTAGTTTTGAAGTGAAATAAGTATTTAGTGCAAGATTAATTAATGCATAAACAATTAAGCTTAAACAAAGAACATAAATTCCAAAAGGCAGGGAAATAAACAATAGTGCAACACCAATTATCTTTTTTACAATTTCCAATTTCAAGAATAAATCACTTCTTCCTTTTACCTGCATCAGATTCTGATTAATAGCATTTAATGGGTAAAGCATATAGTAAAGAGATATAATTTGAAGAATTGGGACAATTCCTTTCCATTTTTCAGTAAGAATAAAAACTATAAAAGGTTCTGCAATAGCAGCTAATCCTATCATTAATGGGAAAACTATAAATGCAGAAAGTCGAATGTATTGACGATATACTATTTTAAGTTTTTCATTTTCATCTTGAATTGATGACATTATAGGGTAGGTAACTCTCCAAAGAATTCCAGTTATGTTTGAAGAAGGAAATTGAGCAAACTGATCTGCACGAGTATAATAACCAAGGTCAGTTGCTGAAAATCTTTTACCAATTACCAGTGTATAAAGATTTAAGTATATGGTATGAATTAAGTTTGCTAATAAAATCTTTGAACCAAAACCAAAAAGTCGAGAAAAAGAAGATTTAGAAAATATCAGTTTTGGTCTCCATTTTTCAAAATACCAGTAAAGTGAGGTTTGAAATAAATTTATTGCAGTAAATTGTGCAACCAAAGCCCAAACTCCAAATCCTTTGTAAGCCATCACAATTCCAATTGCACCTCCAATAATTACAGATATTAAAGAAGCTTTTGCCTGAGTTTTAAAGTCAATTTTTATAGTAAGAATTGTTTTTTGAATTACTTGAAATGCCAAAATAATTAAATTCACAGACATAACTTGAATAACAAGCTTAAGCTTAGGCATTGCGTAGAAATCAGCTATTATTCCAGAGGAAAGGAAGAAAACAAGAGCAAGAAATATTCCTATTATAATATTAAAATAAAAAACAGTTGAATAATCTGTTTCATTTCTATCTTTCTTTTGAATTAGAGCATTAGAAAGTCCTCCATCAGTAAAAGTTTGAGCCAAAGCCATAAAGATGGCAAGCATACCAATAAGTCCATAATCAGAAGGGAAGAGAAGACGAGCAATAATTATTTGAACAATAAATTGAATTATTTGAACTGAAAAGCGTTCAATAGCACTCCATATAACTCCGTTTATTGTTTTCTCTTTTATATTCATTGCTGCAAAATTAATATAAATATGCTTAATGCAAAGCAAAAAATGATTATATTTGCATCTTTATTTGATGATAATTTAATATTGTAAATGTTATGTTAAATACGAAATATATATTCGTTACAGGAGGCGTAACCTCTTCATTAGGAAAGGGAATAATGGCTTCTTCACTTGCTTTACTTCTTAAACTTAGAGGTTTTTCAGTTACAATTCAAAAGTTAGATCCATACTTAAATGTTGACCCAGGAACATTAAACCCATATGAACATGGAGAATGTTTCGTTACTGAGGATGGAGCAGAAACAGATTTGGACTTAGGACATTATGAACGTTTTACTAATGTTAGAACTTCTCAGGCAAATAACGTAACAACAGGAAGAATATATCAAACAGTTATTGACAAAGAACGTAGAGGCGATTATTTGGGAGGAACAGTTCAAGTTATTCCTCATGTAACTGATGAAATAAAAAGAAGAATTCAAGTACTTGGTAACACTAATCAATACGATTTTGTAATAACAGAATTAGGTGGAGTGGTTGGAGATATAGAATCACTTCCTTTTATTGAATCTGTTCGTCAAATGAAATGGGAGTTAGGTAAAAATGTTGTTGTTATACATTTAACCTATATTCCTTATCTTTCAGCTGCAGGAGAGTTGAAAACAAAACCAACTCAACATTCTGTAAAGGAAATGCAAGAACAGGGAGTTCAACCAGATATTATTGTATGTCGTACAGAACATAAACTTCATGATGGAATTAAAGATAAGATTGCACTATTCTGTAATGTAGATAGAGAAAGTGTGATTGAATCATTAGATGCTCCTTCAATATACGAAGTGCCTTTAAGAATGCTTAAAGAAAAATTGGATATTCAAGTTTTAAATCGTCTTGGAGTAAAAACTCAAGGTGAACCTAATTTGGAAAAATGGAAAGGATTCCTTTATAAACTAAATAATCCAATACATGAAGTAAGCATTGGTTTAGTAGGTAAGTATGTTGAACTTAAGGATGCTTATAAATCAATTTCAGAAGCCTTCATTCATGCTGGAGCATCATTACAATGCAAGATAAAATTAAGACTTATACATTCTGAACTTTTAGAAAAAGGAGAAGAAATTTGTAAGGAAGAATTAAGCAATTTAGATGGAATTTTGGTAGCCCCAGGCTTTGGAGCAAGAGGAATTGAAGGAAAACTTTGTGCAATTAAGTTTGCAAGAGAAAATAATATTCCTTTCTTGGGAATTTGTTTGGGAATGCAAATGGCCGTTGTGGAATTTGCAAGAAATGTATTGAATTTTAAAGATGCACATTCTGTTGAAATGTCACCAAGCACCAAACATCCAGTTGTGGATATGATGGAAGAACAAAAGAAGGTTACCAATATGGGAGGGACTATGCGTTTGGGAGCTTATCCTTGCAGATTGAAGAAAGGGACTAAGATATATGATGCATATAACTCAGAAAACATTTCTGAAAGACATCGTCATCGTTATGAATTCAACGATAAATATTTAAATGAATTTCAAGAAGCTGGAATGATTTGTTCTGGTATTAATCCTGAAAATAATTTAGTTGAAGTTGTTGAATTGATTAATCACCCATATTTTGTAGGAGTACAATTCCACCCAGAATATAAATCAACAGTTGAAGAACCACATCCACTATTTATTTCTTTTGTCAAGGCAGCAATGACTAAGAAATAAATAATTAGTTTTACTATTAAAAATAAAATATAAAAAGTAACCTTCAATTATTTTCAGAATAATTGAAGGTTACTTTTTATATTTTATAAGGGTTTTAGATGGATAGAGTAAATTTTTTTGATAAAAAGACTTGACAAATTTTTTTATATATTGTATATTTGCTGAAGAGAAAGAGTATTTAACATAGCACAAACATTCTGAAATTGTGTGATAGCAAGCAATGAGATTAAATACTCTTTCTTATTATTTTATAAGTTCCCTAGCTTTTTCAATAAATTCTTCATCAATGCCCAATAATGAGGCTAAGTTTAATGCTTCATTAGGCACTTTCTGTTCTTTATCCTCAATTAAGGAATAATCAATTTGATTTGGAATATCTTTTAAGGAGAGTTTTGTTTGTGTTTTGTTTGGAATAAAACCTTTAACTCTTAATCTATAGCATTCTGTTTTAATTCCGCTATAATGTGTTGTGGTTATGGAATAAGAGCTTTTGTTTGACATTATATTTAGAAAACTATCCACAAGAGCAACTCCTTCAGTAGGATTGGTTGTTCTTGCTAATTCATCAACCAAAACCAAGTATTCTTTGCCTTGTTTCACTTTCTGAATTATTTCATTCAAAAGAATAATTTCAGAAGCATAGGAGGAGAGTCCTTCGTGTTCGTTTTGATGATCTCCAATTGAAGTAAGAATATCTTCAACCAGAATTACCTGAGCTTTTTTTGCAGGAATAAAGAATCCAAATTGAATTAGATATTGACAAAGCCAAAGAGATTTTAAAAGTATTGTCTTTCCAGCCATATTTGCTCCAGTAACAAGACAGGGCTTGTTTGTAAGAGTAATATCAATTGGTTGATAGTGTTTGTTTTCTTTTTCTAAACGATGTAAAAGTGGGGGATAGGTAAGTTGTTTGTAGGATATTTTATTGGTTGTTGAGAAAACAGGTTTAATATAATTATTCTTTTGAAAATATTCTGCCAAAGCAAAGTATATATCTATATCTCCAACAACTTTAATTGCTGTTTTCAAGCTATCAACATATTCTTTAAGCTCGTTTGAAAGTCTTTCCCTTATTTTATCTTCTAATTCTTGAGTCTCTAAATAAAGGCTGAAAGCCTTTTCTTCGTTGTTTTCTTTCTTTGCAATTTCCCAAAGTTTTCTTTTTTCAGTCAGTTCTTTTGAGTAGGCATTATAAATATAGAATTGACTAAGTAGTAATCCTTCTGGGTCTAAAATCTTAATAACATTATTTAAATCTGGAATACTTAAATCTTCTTTATTAGATTTTGGTAAATAGTTAGATATGTCAAAAATTAGGGATTTAATTTTTGAACAAGCTATAGCAAATTGTTTAATCTCAAAAAGAGAAACATCATCAAGTATTTGATTTTGTTTAAGAAGATTCAATGTTCCACTAATATCATTAAAATAACTTAATATCTTGCGTACCTTGCTTAAGGTTTTAATATTTATTGGTTCTGAAATATAGTTTTGACAACCTTCAATAATTAAATGTTTGGAGCTAAGAAGAGCTTTATCTTTTAAATAACTTGTGCTTAAAAGAGCTTTACGTCCAATGGATGAGTAGATATTAAACTGCTCAACAATAAATTTTAATCCATTATGCTTTTCAATAGCTTGCTTTAATGTCATAAGGCTAAATTTCTTTAATGTTATATATTGGAATTGGAATATGCTTTTTTAGTTCGTCAATAAGTGTTTTTGAATTTAAATTATATCCACTTGGAGAAGTTGGATTAACTGTTATTGCAATTATGTTTGTTGGTTGAACAACTTTAAGTTTTCCTCCTTTTTTGAAATAGGAGTCAATGTTTTCAGGTTTGCAAAATATTCTTGTGAAATCCTTAACTGTTATTTCAATTTCATTGATGTTTTTTTGGACTTTCAAGAAATCAATTAGTTTATCAGTAATTATACCTGAAACAAATATCCTCTTGCCATAACTGAATATTCTATCCTTAAATTGTTCAATCATTAATATTGAAGGAATGTCCAGGTCTATTACCTTTCCATTTGAATCAATTGCATATATTCCTGATTCAATATCTTGGAGCTTTTTAGTTAAAGATTTCTCAATAGATTCTAACTGAGTCATCCTATAAACAAAGTTAGTTTTTTGAACTAAGGTATTGAGATTTATTGAAAGGGCAGCCCCAGTTGATAAAATCATTGCATCAGTTATTGATGGAGAGCCAAAACTCTTTCTTGACAAAGCACCATCAACCAAAACCACATCAGCTTTATAGTTATGCAGTTCTTTAATTGTTTCTTTTAGCCAAATTGTGTTGGAGGCTCCTGCTAACAAAACTTTTCCTTGAGTTATTGCTTCTGCAGTAATTAATCTTCCTAAGGAAGTTCCTTTTTTTGAAATGGAAAGAATATTTGAAACAATTTCTTTCTGTTTATAGAAATGTTCCGATGTAATGAAAAGAGTACCTTTTGAAATATTAATTTCTGGTTTTTGAGTCTTAGTTACTTGGTCAGTTTTTTCGCCATCAATCCCTATTGAAGTTATTCCAACCCTAACTCCATTATAAGAGCACAAGCAAGATAGGACATAATTTAACGTCTCTGTCTTGCCTGTATTCTTTTCCATCCCTACAAAAGATACACTTTTGTATTTTAATATTTCATCAATGAATGGCAATTCTTTTATTTCTTCTTTATACGTTCGTGACGTGCCAAATGGCTTGGTTCAAGAGCAAGTCTGTCTCCATGAAGAAGGCCTGCAACACCATCAGTTTTCATTTCTTCTTCTAAGAAGTCAATATCACATTTACATTCGTTAGAATAGTTAGTAGGTTCTGTGTATGTTGTGATAACTCCTTCAAAGTTTCTCAAAACAACTTTTCCTGGACTTTGAGAAATAATATATTGAGGCATAACTGGAGTTTTTCCACCACCACCAGGAGCATCCACAACAAATGTAGGTACTGCATAACCTGATGTATGTCCTCTTAGGTTTTCTATTATTTCAATTCCTTTTGAAACAGGAGTACGGAAATGTTCTAATCCCATAGAAAGGTCACATTGGTAAATATAATAAGGGCGAACTCTCATCATAACCAATTTTTGAACTAATTTCTTCATTACTCTTGCATCATCATTAACTCCTCTTAAAAGAACAGATTGATTTCCTAATGGAATACCAGCATTAGCAAGTTTTGCACAAGCTTCTTTTGCTTCTTCAGTACATTCGTTAGGGTGATTAAAGTGAGTATTTAACCAAATTGGGTGATACTTCTTTAACATATTAACCAAATCATCAGTAATTCTTTGAGGGCAAACAACAGGAGTACGTGAACCTATTCTAATAATTTCTACGTGAGGAATTGCACGAAGACGTTGAATGATTGATTCCAACATTTTATCGTTTACCATCAATGCATCACCTCCAGAAAGAAGAACATCTCTTACTTGTGGAGTACGTGCTATATAATCAATTGCCTTTTGAATTCTTTCTGAAGGACTTTCACAGTCGTTTTGTCCTGCAAATCTTCTTCTTGTACAATGACGGCAATACATAGAGCACATATCTGTTATTAAGAATAAAACTCTGTCTGGATAACGATGTGTTAAGCCAGCAACTGGAGAGTCTTCATCTTCATGAAGAGGATCTAATAAGTCTGCAGGAGATTGATAAACTTCTGCAGCTGTAGGAATAGCTTGTCTTCTTACTGGACAATTAGGATTATTAATGTCAATTAAAGAAATATAATATGGAGTAATTGCCATACGTAATGTCTTAAGAGATTTCATAACACCTTCTTCTTCTTGTGGAGTTAAAGAGATGTATTTTTTTAAATCTTCAAGTGTTTCTATTCTATTCTTTACTTGCCATTTCCAATCGTTCCAGTCATTATCAGAAACCTCAGGGAATAATTCTTTTCTTCTGTTTACTTGCATAAATATAATTGTTTTATAAAGTCATTAGTAAATCTACTCGTTCTTGAATTTTTTGTTTGAATAACTCATCAGAAATAGATGGGTCTTTTGTAGAAAAGAATTTATCACATGGAAGTTTATCGCATTTACCACAATTTTCTAATTGTTTTTCATTAACACAACAATTATATATTGGACAAACATCTAATCCTAAATACTTAGTCCAGTATATTCTTCCTTTTTCTTCATTGCAACCTTTGCATGGTGAATCTATATATTTATTACATTCAACACAAGCTATGTCGCAATCTATTCCACAAACACTAATATTCATAACGATTTTATGTTATAATAAAAAACTGTAAGCAGAATACTCTACTCACAGTTTTATATCTTAAATTTATTTATTAAGCGTAAAGCTCAGTAAAGATATCTCTAAGTTCTTTAGATTCACGAAGAAGTTGAAGAGTTATTTCAGCGTGTCCTTTAGTATAACCATTTCCAACAATCATTGTAACATCAGAACCAACTCCTTCAGCTCCTAAAGCAGCTTTTGTAAAGCTTGTAGCCATAGAGAAGAAATAAACTAATCCAGTATCTTTTGTACAAAGTATAGAAGTCATTTCTGTATCATTGATATTTACGTTGTTAATTGTAATATCAGCCATTTCACCATTTGTTAGTTCTTGAATTTTTTGCATTACAGGAACTGGTTGAGTTGCATCAGCAGAGAAAACATAATCACAAAAACCTAATTTTTGTAATCTTTCTGTTGATCTTTGGCTATGGCAAAGTCCAATAACTTTTCCAGTTACTCCAGCACGTTTTTTAGCTTCGTAGCAGCAAAGCATACCAGATTTACCACCAGCACCAATAATTAAAACTGTATCACCAGGTTTAACTAATTTTGCAGTTTGAGCAGGAGCTCCAGCAACGTCTAATGCAGATAGAGCTAATGTTTCAGGAAGGTCAGCAGGAATTTTTGCATAAATTCCACTTTCAAATAAAATAGCTTTACCATCAATATCAACTTGGTCGATATCTGGACGGATATCTTTAATTTTATCAATACGTAAAGGAGTAAGAGAAAGAGAAACTAATGTAGCAATTTTATCACCAACTTTAAGATCTGTTTTTCCGATAAGTGCATCACCAATTTTTTCAACTGTTCCAAGTAACATACCACCAGAACCAGTTACAGGGTTTCTATGTTTTCCTTGTTTTGCAACAATACCCATCATTATTTCAGCAATTTTAGCTTTGTCGCCACCTGCTTGTTCTTCAATTTGAGTGAAAGAAGCACTGTCAACATTTAGAGTTTGAACATCAATAAGGATTTCATTGTCGTAGATTTCATCCATATTGTTATCAATTTTGTTAGCTGGTTGAGGCAATACACCTTTTGGTTCCAATACACGGTGAGTACCGTATTTACATCCTTTTTTCATATATTTATATATCGAGTTCACTATTTTTGCATTTGTTTCAAGGCAGAACTCCTTTAATCCTTGAGAATGCTTTTATTACTATACTTTAATCTTTTAATGCCTTAATAAAAGGCTTAATTCAATCTGCAAAATTAGATAATTAACACTTAATAAACAAAATTCTCAATAAAAATATTGGAAATTTTACAATAACAATTATTTAACTATTCAAATTTAGAAGACAAAAAAAAGAGTAAGCCTTTTGGCTTACTCTTTTAGAGAGTTAATATTTATTTAATTATAAATAAATACGAATTCCAAATGATGCACCATAGTTAGCATTTAAATTGAAACTCTTGTCAGTAGATTTAACTTCAGTATTTGCTATTGTAGCTTTTTCAGTATAAGTTCTGTAGTATAAATCTCCAAAGCTCATTGTTATTGCGAATCTATCATTAATTCCATATTCAAAACTTAGAGGTTTAACTCCAATAGAAAAACTTGATAAGTCAGTTGTAAATGTTTCAATAGTGTTAGGATTTAAAGGAAGGTCAGGTTGTTCTTCATCTCTACTTCCAAATCCAATTGCAACATATAACCTTGGAATATATTTGAAATTATCAGTGATTTTTATTCCATAAATTACAGAAGGAACAATTGAGAACATTGATTCAGAATCAAAATAATCTGTTCCATTAGGAGTTGTATTAACGTATGAAGTAGAGCTTTCGTAATCTAATCCAAGACCAACTGCAATATTTTTAGTAATCTTGTAGTGGAATTCAGCCATAATGTCAAAACTATTTCCACCAGGAACATCAACACTTGTAGAACCAATTGAATTGGTGCTTGAATTAGTGTTAAATCCAAGATGTCCAGTTACAAACATATTGCCACTTTGTGCAAATGCGAAAGTTGATGTTAATAAAACAGCAACTAAAATAATTAAATTCTTTTTCATGATGTTTTGTTTTTAATTAATAAACGTGTTGTTAAATTTAATTTTTTATCTTTTATATTTTACTCGTAAAAGGGAAATATGTTGCAAATATATATTCAAAAATCACCCTAAATCAATAGATTGATGAATTATTTACTAACATTGAAATGTTAATATTAGAGTAAGCCCATCAAATTAAGTATAAATAATGAAAGAACTAAAGGAACAAAGAATCTTACTACATTAATATATAGCTTATATCCTTTGTTTAATATTGTTCCATTATTAGTAAATTGATTTCTTACTAATTCTTTGTTAGCAAACCAGCCAACAAATATAATTATTAGTAAAGCTCCAATTGGCATTAGGAATTTATCAGTAATATCATTTAATGCATCGAAAAGATTTTTACCAAATAATCTAATTGAAGAACCATCAACTTGTGAATATGCGCAAAGAACAGCTAAAATAAAAACTATAGATGAAATAATTATTGTTGATTTAATTCTTGAAAATTTAAACTCTTGAATAGCAAACAAACAAATAGGTTCCAACATGGAAACAGAAGAAGTTATGGCAGCAATAAAAACTAAGAAGAAAAAGAATATTGCAAATATATTACCAAAAGGCATCATAGAAAAAACTAAAGGAAGAGTTTCAAAAATTAGAGTAGGACCAGAGGTTGGTTCAATTCCAAAAGTAAATACTCCAGGGAAGATTGCAAATCCAGCTAAAAGAGCAACAGATAAGTCAGCAAGTCCAATTGTTAAGGCAATACCAGTAAGAGAAGCCTTTTGTTTAATATAAGCTCCATAAGTAATCATACAACCCATTCCCAAACTCATAGAAAAGAACGATTGTCCTATTGCGGCAAGAACAGCTTTAAATCCCAATTTACTAAAGTCAGGTTTAAGAAGGAAATCCATTGCATTTGAGAATCCTGTTAGAGAAGTTGAGTAGATGAAAAGAAGAATTATAATTAAGAAAAGCATAGGCATAAGAATTTTATTAACTCTTTCAATGCCTTTTTGGATTCCTCCAATAACAATTGCAGCTGTTAGAATGATAAATACACCAGCTGCAAGAGTAGGTTTCCATCCTGAATTAATATAGTTAATAAAATTGCTATGTATTAGTTCAGGCGATTTTCCTGCAAACCCACTTGTAAGTGAGGTTTGAATAAAAGAAATTGCCCAACCAGCAACTACTGAATAAAAACCATAAATAAAGAAAACAGTAATAATTCCTGCCAATCCAACAAAACCCCAAAACTTCTTTTTAGAAATCTCTTTGAAAGCTCTATAAGCATTTTTGCCTGTTGAACGGCCAATTACAAATTCACTAATCATGATTGGAATGGCAATAGATAAGCTACAGAGAACGTAAACAATAATAAAAGCTGAGCCTCCATTATTTCCTGCTAAATAAGGGAATCGCCAAATATTCCCAAGTCCAATTACTGAACCACCAACTACAGCAAGAGTGCCAAATTTTGAGCCAAAAGTAACTTTGTTTTCCATAAAAAAATAATTTGATTATTACTTTAAATGATTATTGCAAAAGTATGCAAAAATATTTAAAGTAATAATCAAATTACTCTTTATTTTAATAAATTATTTGGCTGAATTCTACCCTTATTACAATTGAAGGGATATTGCTTGTTGTGAAAGAATATTTAAAATTACCATTAATATCAAATACAAATACCTTTCCGCTTGAAGCAAATGATGTTGCATCTGTCAAATAAACTTCATTATAAATATTATCAACATTTACTCCATAAGGGCTAATGATTTGAGAAAGAACATTTGGAGTTGTAATAAAGTCAGAAGAAGTTTTTGTTGTGTAATTATATGTTTTAATACTTGCTTGCATTGCAATGTAATCGTAATTTACATAAATAATGTTGTTTCCAATAACATCAAAATTACTCATTGCAACAATATTTGTGGATTCAACTTCATTATTTGTTGTGTTAATTGTAACAAATGAATTTGGAACATCACTATAGTTTCCTCTAACAATTAAACCAATACGATTATTAGCAATTGGTTTAATGAAAGCAGGATTTAACCCAACATCAATTTTCTTGGTTTCGGTCATTGATTGAGCATCTACAACAGAAACTGTTCTATCGTAGCCAACAGGAGTGTTCCAATCCAAACCTCCTGAATTAGTAACATAAAGATTTCCGTTTAAATAGCAAATATCTTCTGGATTACGACCAACCTTAACTTTTCTTCCAACAGAAAGAGATTGTGGGTTAATTTCAAGAACATATCCATCAACTGTACATAAATATACCATTGAGGAACTTTGAGTCAAGCGTGAAGGTTTTCTGTTTGCTCCATTTTCATCAACAATTGGAATTCTTTTAATTAGCTTTCCAGTTTTGCTATTCAAAACATTAACACTTGCAGAGCCTTTTACAGAAATGAAAAGTTTATCTCCAACCAATTCCATATCATTTCCCACATCTCCCAAGCCTTGATTGTTTATTTTATCAAAGATATCTACAACTTCATTATTTAGTAAATTGTAGTGAAGTAAGGAAGAATTATTCATTCCGTCATTTCCTTCACAAAGAACAAAGATTCCGTTAGGAAGGTTTTGAGTTGTTGAAGGATTGTCATTATTATTATCGTTCTCATCCTTGCAGGAAGTGAAACCAAAGCTTAATCCTAAAATGATTAAAGCTAAAATCCATTTTGTTTTTTTCATTATAAATCCATTTTTAAATTAATACGAAATTGTCGTTGGGGCATAGGATAGTTGCGAACTACCTCATATTGCACTCCAAACAAATTAAGACATGATAGGCCTATATTTATCTTATTTTTTTTCAAAAAGAAATCCTTAGAAAGTGTTATTGAGTGATCTTGATATGACTTTAGCATATTTCTATCAATGTTTTCAGCAAGTGCATAGCGCTTACCAACAAAATTAACAGTGTATGCAAGGTCCATAAAAGGATGTGTTATGTTCAAAAACAAAGAACCAGAGTGAACAGGAGTATAAGGAATTTGATGATTAAAGGTTAGTGCTTTTGAATCTGAAACATCAGTAGCTTTTTGATAAGAATAGGTTGCTCTAATATTCAAATCCAAAGAAAAAGGAAGGTAAGTTCTGAAAGAAGATTGAATATCCAATCCTTTTATTTCAACTCTACCATAATTTATGATTGACCAAACAAATAAATTTCGTTGAGGAACAGCAATAATTTTATCTTCTACATTATTATAATAGGCATCCACAGAAATAGTAATAAAACTTGATTTGTAAGAACCAAAATTTTTGGAGAACTCTGTATGAATATTCCATTGCTTAGCTTTTTCTTGTTCAAGGGAAGAAAAGCTTACCCTGTTAAAATATAAATCGTTGAAGGAAGGCATGCGAAATACATCCTTATAAAATGCACTAAAGGTAAAGCATCCTTTCCATGTGTAACCTATTGAAAGAAAAGGAGAGAAGTGACTTTTTGTTTTTTGAGTCTTTTCCTTATCTTCGTAATCCAAAACATAATTATGTAAAATATTACCATTGATTAGAAGTTTTGAATTATCAAATAAAAAACTTAAAGCAGTGATTGAAGAAGTTCTGTTTGCTTTTGAGTAGAAAGAAGAAGGAGCATTTAGATTATTTAAAAATATATCGTTGCTAAGAGCTAAAGTCAAATCTTTCATTAGCAAATATGAGGCAACATTATTCAGATAATATTCTCTTTGATAATATTTATCGCTTTGGTAACCTGAAATATTTAAAGTTTTTGGGTCAAGAAAATGGGAGAAAGAGTAGAGTGCTTTTGCATGATTGCGATAAGAAAGTCGTTTATTGAAATTATGAGTGAATATACTCTGCAAAAAGAAGTTTTCATCCCAAAGTCTTTGTGAAGAATTCAAATAGTAGAGAGTTGTACTCATTGGTAAACCTCTTTCAGAATAGAAATAATAGGCTTTAAGTTTTAAATCAGTTTTAGAATTAAAGCTTGCAAAAGCATTCCATTCACCTCTAAACCCAAAATAATCAGAATTTTCTCTAATTTCCTTTGATGTAGAGTCATTTTCGCTATATCCGTAACGAAGCAAATAAGGATAATTTCCCTTTGTGTTTTGAATATCCAAATCAACCCACGAAGTCCATATATTATTTACCTTACAGGCAAGATTCAAACCCAAATTACCATAATTAAAAGAGCCATAAGAAGTTTTAATTGATGCTTTTATTTTTTGCAAGCTGTCAAATAATGGTTTTTGGGTTTCAATTAAGAACACATTTGCAAAAGCTAAAGACCTTGCAGTTTGAAGCATTGAGAAGGATTGACCATTAAAAAGATTTATTGCTTTAATGTTGCCAGAAGAAAACTTGCCCAAATCAACCTGTCCTGTTTGAAAATCTGTAACATTAATACCATCATAAACCACAGCACTGTGTCCTGAACCCAAACCTCTAACAGAAATTGTTTTTAAACCACCAACACCACCATAATCCTTAACATTTACTCCAGCAATATATTTTGCCATTTCACCAACAGAAACAAAAGGGATTTTCTTAATAACTGTTGAGTCTAAAGAGGAAGAAGATTGTTTGGAAAGAGAGTCTTTTGCAAAGGAATCAATAATTTCGATCTCATTAAGCATAATGCTTTTAATGGAATCCTTTTGTTGAGCCAAAGAAACAACTGGCAACGAAAATACAAATAGTAATAAACCTGATAAAAATGTTCTAATCATAATTTTTTAGACTCTTTCCTCGAGAGTACATAAAAGTTAATAAACACTATTGGCAGGTCTTCTGACTTACTCCCAAGCATTCTGCCTTCCCAAATCAATAAAAAATTCAGTGGCAAAAGAAGTAATGCTTGCTTATCTAAAGGAGCTTACAGCAGCGGGACTGTTTAGGATTCACACCTAATTCCCTTTTAATCCAAAAAGAACCAATAACGAGGCAAAATTACTATAAATTTTCATATAAAGGCTATTTTGGGTGAAAAATTTAATTTATTCGTAATTTAATTGTTGTCTAAATTTTGCTAATCCTTGTTTCGCTTTATTTTTAAAGTGTTTTGGCGTATTTAAATCAAGTATAAATTTCATAAGGTGGCACCATACTATAAGTAAGGTGCCACCTTACGCGAGTATCGTGCGACCTTACTTATAGTAACATGGCACCTTACTAATATTAAGGTGCAACATTATAAAATTTTTAAAAGATTTTATTGAATAAAAACAAGGTTTTATGAAATTTTTTCCTTATCTTTGTAGTCTTAAATAAAGTATTTTATAATTTATTCAAGGTTTTATTTTGATAGAATTTGGAATTGAATAAATGATATTTGAATTAATGGCAAATTAGAAAATATAAAAATATATTATATCATGAGAAGATACTATAGTATTACTAAAAAAGTATTTATTAACAAAGACGGAGTTGAACAAACTAAGTTTTATCCTAATGCAGTTTCAGCAGGGCATTTTTCTACAGAAGATTTGGCAAGAGAAATTTCTGAGTCAAGCAGTTTTACTGAAGCAGATATGGTCGGAGCTTTGAGAGGATTATCAAATATTATTCTTACAAAGTTACAATTGGGTTATAACGTAAAATTAGATGGTATTGGAACATTTAGTCTTACTCTTACCTCAGAAGGATTTGACACAGAAGAGGAATGTAAGCCAACAAGAATAAAAGTAAGAAAGATTGCCTTTAAGGCAGATAAGAGATGGCGTAAAAATATGGTTGGTCTTAAATTCTATAAGGCTGAATTGAAAAACAAAAGATAGATTTCCTTAGTCGAAGAACATCCAAGTTACCCCATAACGAAGATTTAGTTTTTCGGAAGGGTAGTGTGGTGTTAGATAATAGTTGTTTTCAAAAGCTCCTGCATAAGGATGTGTTAGAGCAACAAAGAATTTCACCCTCTCAAGTTGAGCTTGGACAAAGAAATCGGTGAATATGTAATTGCCAATCTTTACATTATCCTGATGAACAAAAGCTCCCATTGCTGGCATAAAACTGTCAGCAAAATATGATGTATTATATCTAAAATCAAATCCTACCTGGGTTTGTAGTTTTTGTTTAAACATCTTAAAGCTAACGCTAATTCCCTGTTTTGCTTGAAAAACTGGCATTCTTATTGCTTCTTCAGATGAAAGTTTTTGAAGAGTCATTACTCCTTTGAAGTTAAAAATACCAAGTTTAAGATTATGAAGGAGTGATGCTTGAATTATTGAAGTTGATTTATCTGTTTGTTTTGGAGAAAGGTTATTATCTATATAAACCAAATCGTTTAAAAGGAAATATCCAACGTTTATTGATAACTTATCTTTGTGGTTATAACCCAAATTGGTGTTAAACATATTTGTTTTAGAGAAATTATTCTCCCACTTGAAGTTATTTGTCCAATATCTGTTATAGAAATAATCCACGCTCTTATTCATTAACTTTACATTTGCATAAAGATTTTTATAAGCAACGTTTCCTCCAATTTGGTAGTCTTCATTATACCTGTTGTTGGAGATTATGTATTCTGTGTTAAAGTTTAATTTAAAGCTATTTATATCTAATCCCAAATTGACAAAAGGAGTGAAATTGGAACTTCTTTCATTGTTTAAAGTGTCGGCAAAAAGAATATAGTCATGCTTAATTCCTATTTCAAAAGGTATTGTTTTTTCATTCCTAAGTGAGAGTGAGTTTTGAATTCTTTGAGTTGATAGAGAGTCTTTTGTTGATAAGGTGTCAAAATAAATATTCTGGTAAAAACCTTCTGTGGGATAACCATCAAAATAAAGTCTTGCATTAGAAAAATAGGAGAGTTCGTGAACCAGAGAAAGGTTACTTATAAAAGAACTGTCCTTAATAAGTTTACCAAAATTAAACTTTTGAACTAAAAAAGCATCTACAGATTTCCATTTAGAGTATGCCATGCTTAAGTTTACTGGATAAGCATTAAGTGAAGAGAATTCCTGAACAGAAAAAGAAGAGTCTGATTTTATTCCTCCACTTTCATTTTGCATTGCTCTGTTTCTAATAAATCCCAAATATCCTTCATAGGTTTCTTTCTTGTTTTTAAAGCGTAGAGTTGCGTTAAAAAACTGATTCATAATTTGACTCTTGTCAAAAGAACCAGTTGTGTAGTTTACATCATATTGAAAACCTAAGTGAATGTTTTTGTAAATGTTTTGAGCATGAATTACAGAGAAATAGCGAGAGGTATTTAAAGTATTGGAATAGCGCAATTCGGAGTAAGGTTTATAGACATTGTAGAATTTAATATTTTCTCTTGTAAACTTTGCAGCATCATAAACACTGGGTTGATAATTAAAAGAAAGTAAATCGGGAAGTTGAAATAAAAGCGGTTTATGTGGAGAACCATCAGTTGAGAGTTGTTGGTAAAACATATTCTCAATTCTATAAACCGCATTTACATGCCTTATTTCATCAATGGATTTGTCAATAAATTGAAAAGGTTGATTTCTTAAGGGAAGGGTAATGTAACGAGTTAAGGAAAGAGCAGTATCAATAGCAATTGTTTTTTCTTTCTCCTTTTTGTCTTGAGCAATGCTCACAAGAGGAATAAGAAAAACAAATGCAAGAAATAATACGGACTTCCTTATTTTCAATTTTAAATATTTTTTTCGCTTAAGAATCTTTCAGCATCAATTGCTGCCATACAGCCACTTGCAGCAGCAGTAATTGCTTGACGGTACATTGTGTCTCTAATATCACCTGCTGCAAAAACTCCTTCAACATTTGTGTGAGTAGTTCCATTTTTAGTGATTATATATCCTTGCTCATCAACTTCAATTTGAGGAACAAAAATATCTGAATTTGGATGATGTCCAATTGCAAGGAAAACTCCAGAAAGCTCAATTTGTTTTAAGCCTCCATCTTTTGTGTTTTCAAGCATAATTCCATTAACTCCAGACATATCTCCTAAAATTTCAATTGGCTTATGATTCCAAAGAATTTCTATTTTTGGGTTATTAAGAACTTTCTTTTGCATAGCAATAGAGGCTCTTAAAACATCACGTCTTACAATCAAATAAACCTTAGAGCAAGATTGAGCCAAATAGGATGCTTCCTCACAAGCAGTATCACCTCCTCCAACAACAGCAACGTCCAAATTACGATAGAAGAATCCATCACAAGTAGCACATGCACTAACTCCCATTCCTCTATACTTTTCTTCTGATTCTAAACCTAACCATTTTGCAGAGGCTCCAGTTGATATAATAACAGTTTGAGCTTCATAAGCAACTCCTGAATCAGTTTCAACAATTAATGGATATTTTTCAAAGTCAACCTTAGTAACAACATCATTAACAACTTTAGTACCAAATCTCTCAGCTTGTTTTTTCAAATCTTCCATCATTTCAACTCCAGTTGTTCCATTTGGATAACCAGGGAAATTATCAATTTCTGTTGTAATGGTAAGTTGTCCTCCTGGTTGCATTCCGTCAATAACAATTGGGTTAAGATTTGCTCTTGAAGCATAAATTGCTGCAGTATAGCCAGCAGGACCAGAGCCAATGATTAAACATTTAACTTTTTCCGTATTCATACAATTATTTAATAAAATTTTCTTTCTAACAATCTGCAAAACTAAGAATTTTCTTTATATCTTTGCTCTTCAAATTGCTTAATATTAAATTAAAATGATTAAACAGATTCATATAACCCTAAAATTTAGTCTTTTATTTTCCTTCGTACTAATTTTAAACCAAAGTATTGCACAAAGTTTTTCAATAGACAATGTTAAACCTATTAAAACCGCTACTTCAAATTCCTATGTGTCTAATCAAGACAACATACTTTCTGAAAATGCTTATAATTTATTGAATCAAAAACTTGACTCTTTGGAAAAAGCAACCACTGCTCAAGTTGCTGTTGTTGCTCTTCAATCTTCAGGAGAAATGGATGCAAGAGAAGTTTCAATGGAGCTTTTCGAAAAATGGAAAGTAGGACAAAAGGAATCAAATAATGGATTAATTGTTGTGCTTGTTGTTGATAGAAGAGAAGTATTTATAAGAACTGGTTATGGTTTGGAAGGAGCTATAACTGATGCAAAAAGTACTCAAATTGTTAATAGAATCATGGCTCCTTATTTTAAGAAAGGAGATTGGGATAATGGAATGATTGCAGCTATTGATGAAATTAGCCTGTTAATCAATGAAGAATATGCAACAGAAGGATTTGCAAAAAAAGAACCTGTAACCTTTGAAGATGTTCTTCCATTTATCAGTGGATATTTAATTCTATCCATAGTACTTATTATTCTTGCTTTTATTTTCACAACAAAGGCTCATTCAAAATATAGCATTTCTCAGAAAGATGATAAAATAAGAGCTTTTAATAAGGCTGCAAAAGGATGGTATCTTTTAGGAATTCTTTTCCCTGTAATGTTAATCACAATATTTCTTTGGTATAAGCTATATTTCAAACCAAGAGTTAGAAATAAGATTTTGATTTGTCATAAATGTAATAATCCAATGCATAGATTAAATGAAAAAGATGATGATAAATATCTTTCAAGTAAAGAAATTATTGAAGAAGAAATAAAATCAAAGGACTATGATGTTTGGTTATGCGATAATTGTGGAAATACTGATATATTTGCTTTTGATAATGCCTTAACTCAATATTCTATTTGTCCATTCTGTGGAGGTAAAACTATGTTTTTGGAATCTGATGGTATTGTTAAAAATGCAAGTCAATTTAGTGATGGATTAGGAAGGAAAACCTACACTTGTAAGAATTGTCATAACTCCAATTTTAAAGATTATGTAATTCCAAAAACTCCAGCTGTTATTGTTGGAGGAAGTGGATTTGGAAAAGGAGGTGGTGGCTTTTCTGGAGGAAGTTTTGGTGGTGGATTCTCTGGTGGTGGAGGTGGAGGCGGTCGCTTCTAATAAATAAGATTAATATAGATAATAGTACAACAATATAATAACAAATTAAAAATGAAATCAATGAGAAGAAAACCAATCAATATTATAGTTATAATTGGAATTATTGCTATAATCGCTATTTGGGTAATAAGTGCCTATAATGGATTAGTAAAGAAAGATGAAGCATGTTCACAACAATGGTCTAAGGTGGAAAGTCAATATCAAAGACGTCTTGATTTAATTCCAAACTTGGTTAACACTGTAAAGGGTTATGCATCTCACGAAAAACAAACTCTTACTGATGTTGTTAATGCAAGAAATATTGCTGCAACAAATAAGGTTGATCCAAATGATTTAACTCAGGAAAGTTTGGATAAATTTCAACAAAGTCAAGCAGCTTTAAAGTCATCTTTAGATAGATTAATGGTTGTAGTGGAACGTTATCCTGACTTAAAAGCAAATCAAAACTTTTTGGAACTTCAATCACAACTTGAAGGAACAGAAAACAGAATTGCTGTTGAAAGACAAAAATTTGCAGATATAATTAATGCTTTCAATTCAAAACTAAGACGTTTCCCAACTAATATAATTGCTGGAATGTTTGGATTTGAAAGAAAAGCTTATTTTTCAGCAGATAAAGGTGCAGAAAATGCTCCTAAGGTAGAATTTTAATAAAATACAACAGAATTTGCCAAAATAAATTTGGCTTAATATATGGAAGAAAACACAACTCAAACAAAACAAACTCACAAAACTATTCCTGTTAAGGGAATGTACGAAGACTGGTTTTTAGACTACGCATCTTATGTAATTTTAGAAAGAGCTGTTCCTCATCTTAATGACGGATTAAAACCTGTTCAAAGAAGAATACTTCATTCAATGAAGGAACTGGATGATGGAAGATATAATAAGGTTGCTAACATTGTTGGTAATACAATGAAATATCACCCTCATGGTGATGCTTCAATTGCTGATGCTCTTGTTGGACTTGGTCAAAAAGAACTTTTGATAGATTGTCAAGGTAACTGGGGAAATATTTTAACTGGTGACAGTGCTGCTGCTTCACGTTATATTGAAGCTCGTTTATCTAAATTTGCTTTAGATGTTGTTTTTAATCCTCAAACAACAAAATGGCGTCCTTCATACGATGGAAGAAATAAAGAACCAGAAACTCTTCCAATAAAATTTCCTTTGCTTTTGGCTCAAGGAGTTGAAGGGATTGCAGTAGGTTTGGCTTGTAAGATTCTGCCTCATAATTTTGTTGAATTAATTGAAAGTTCAATTAAAATATTAAGAAATGAACCTTTTGAAATATTTCCAGATTTTTTAACTGGAGGTTCAATAGATGTTTCAAAATATAATCAAGGGCTAAGAGGAGGGAAGGTTAGAGTTAGAGCTAAAATTAGTGTTCAAGATAAAAGGACATTGGTTATTTCTGAAATTCCTTTTGCTACAACAACTGGAAAACTAATTGATTCAATTATTAAAGCTAATGAAAAAGGTAAAATCAAAATCAAAAAGATTGATGATAACACTGCTCTAAATGTTGAAATAATTATTCAATTACCTAATGATACTTCAATCGATCAAACAATTGATGCTCTTTATGCTTTCACAGATTGTGAAGTTTCAATTTCTCCAAACTCTTGTGTTATTGAAAAAGATAAACCTAATTTCCTTACAGTTAATGAAATTCTTGAAAGTTCAACTCAAAACACAGTTGACCTTCTTCAATTAGAATTGGAAATTGAATTAAATGAACTTAAGGAACGTTGGCAATGGATCTCTTTGGAAAAGATATTTATCGAGAACGAGATTTATGAAAAGATTAAACCTTGTACAACTGACCAGGAAATTGATGATACAATTATTGAAGGACTAAAACCTTTTATTAAAAACTTAATGCGTGAACCTAATATTGAAGATATTCACAAATTAAGAAAGATACCAATTGACAGGATTTCAAAATTCAATTCAGATAAAGCAAATGATATTCTTTTAGCAATTGAAGATGACATTAAGCAGGTTAATTATGATTTGGAACATATAATTGATTATGCAATTGCCTACTTTGAAAGAATCTTGAAAAAATATGGTCAGGGCAAGGAAAGAAAAACAGAGATAAGAAGTTTTGATACCATAGAAGCTCAAGCTGTTGCTGTTGCTAATGAAAAACTTTATTGCAACTATAAAGATGGTTTTGCTGGCTTTAGGATGAAAAATGATGAGTATGTTTGCGATTGTTCCGATATTGATGACGTAATTGCTTTTAGAAGTGATGGAACAGTGGTTGTGAAAAAGGTGCAGGAGAAAGACTTCTTTGGAACAGACATTATATATATTAATGTATTTAAAAGAAATGATGAACGAACAATTTACAATTTAGTCTATCAGGATGGCGCTTTTGGAAAAGCTTATGTTAAACGTTTCAGTATTACTAATGTTATTAGAGATAAAGAATACGTTTTGACAAAAGGAGTTAAAGGTTCCAAGATTCTTTATTTCTCAGCAAATCCTAATGGAGAGGCTGAAATTGTAAATGTTTCTCTTAAACCTAAGTCTGGATTAAGGAAAATAAACTTTGATTATGACTTCTCTGAACTTGCAATTAAAGGAAGAAATGCACAAGGAAATATTCTTACTCGCTATTTGGTAAGAAAGGTAGTTAAGAAAATGGAAGGTGTTTCAACTCTTTCAGCAAGAAAGATTTGGTTTGATGAATCAGTAAAGAGATTAAATGCTGATGAGAGAGGTAAGTATTTAGGAGAATTTAGTGGTGATGACAAGATAATTGCAATTTACAAGTCAGGTTATTATAGATTAACTAATTTTGATCTTCAAACTCATTTCGCTGATGATTTGCTAATTGTTGAAAAGTTCAAAAGTCAAAAGCCAATTACTGTAATTTATAAGGAGAAAGAAAATAACCAGTGCTTCTTGAAACGTTTCTTGATTGAAGAAATAATGGAAAAGAAGGTTTATTTTGTTGAAGATAATTCTTCCTTTGAAATTCTTCATTTGACTAATGATTGGCTACCAATGATTGAAATAGAATTGGAAGATGATAAGAAAGGGAAGAAGGTAGACAATGAAATTATTAATGTTTCAGAGTTTTCAGAACTTATGAAATATAAGGCTAAAGGTAAGAAATTAAGCAGGTTTAACGTTAAGAAGGTAAATGTTCTGGAATCTTTATATTATGAGGAAGAGATTATTGAGGAAGTTGAAGAAGAGCAGAATGAGTTAAATATTGATGATATAGTATTTGAAAATAATAAAGAAATTAATGATGAAGACTTTATTCAAGGAGAGCTATTTTAAAATAGCATTTTTGGGCTTAATTACATTATTTTGCTTTATGGATGCAAATTCTCAAAACTTTGCAAAAGATTTTCTTTATAAACAAAAGGATTCTTTAAGGCAAGACGTTGTTTATTTGTTTATTAATCCATCAATAACTTATAGGAATGAAAGCATTGAAAAGATGCCTAATTTCTATGATTTGGAACAAGATGTTCAAGCAGAATTATTAGAAAAATATGCTCCTTTATACTCCAAAATAAAAGATACTACTCTATTAAGAGAATACTCTCAAAATCTTTCTATAACCTTATCTTCTTTGGGATTTAAGGTAATTGAGGTAAAAGATATTGAAGAACTCAACAGAAAGAATATAGACGAAACTCATCATACTCTTAATATTGCTCAAATGGAAATTGAAGAGTATTCTTATACTGACTCTTTAGTTTACTATCAAAATGAAAAAGAGGTTTTCCGCAAGCTGATTAATGGAGTGAGATTTAACACTTGGCTTATTTATAATGAAGCTGACACCAATTCACGTTTAGTTTTTTTTAATGATGAATCTGTTGAAGATTTCTTTGAAGGAGAAATTAGATTGGTTGGTAAGGATTACATTGCTTCTTATGATTATGAAAAAATTAAAGAAGAAGATGCTTATTCTATTGCAAAAATAAATGCTCAAAGCTCATCTAAATATTTCTTTAATTTCTTATTGAATAAATACGTTTGGATTAAATCTTCAGGAATTGATATTTATTTTTATGGAATAGATTTAAAAGATAAAAAGATACAATCCAATACAGAGCCATTTGATAATTTTGATATAGTAGATTATAAATAGACACTTTATTGCACTTAACATAAAGTGATATAATAATAAATGGAGGGTAACAACTTAATGTTAACCTCCATTTTAGTTTTATGGTAAATTAATGGTATGTTTTAGTTTGATAATTTATCAACCAAAAACATAAACTCATCAACCATTGGTTTAAGTTTTTTATCTGTCTTTTCCTTGTTTACAGCATCTCCATCTTCTGTATATTCATTTGCAATATTTATAGCAAAGAATTTAACAGGAGATACAATTGCTTTCATTTGAGAAAGAATGTTTTCAAGTTGGAAAGTTGTAGGCAAACCTTCCACAATTCCCATTGTTGCAGAAGAAAGAGCAACAACCTTTCTATTCCATTCAGGATAAAGAACGTCAATTGCATTCTTCAATGAAGCTGGGAAGCTGTAATTATATACTGAAGAAACTATAATAATTCCATCTGCCTTATTCACTCTTTCAGAGAAATCCAAAAGTTTTTCTGAAGGATTCTTTTGATACATTAATCTTTCATTAAATAAAGGAAAATCAAATTCCTTTAAATCCAATAAATCAACCTTAGCGATTGAATTTTCTTCAAAATATTTTTTTAAATATAGAGCAACTCTATGCCCAACTCTTTCGTCTCTCACACTTGGAGAAATGATAGCTATTTGTTTCATATTAAAATCTGTTTTTATTAATTATTAAATTGTTTTTTAGTTCATTGCTACTTCAAAGAAAATAGCTTCAGTGTTTTCTAATGCCTTTATTTCAAAACTATCTGTTTCCGAAATTCCAACTCCATCTCTTTGGGAGAACTTTACTCCATCAATTTCCAATTCTCCTTCCAAAACAAAAACATAAACTCCAGTATTTTTGCCATAAAGATTATACTTTAAAGTTTTATCCTTATCCAAATTTGCCCATGAAAGCCAAGCATCTTGATTTATATGGGCTTCATTGTTTGGAGAAAGAAATAATGAAATATCGTTTTTCTTTAAAAGATTAGAAACATCGTAGTTATTATATCGAGGTGTAGTGCCTTTTGTTTTAGGGAAAATCCAAATTTGAAGGAAGCTTAAGTCCTCTTTATCACTGTCATTATATTCAATATGCATAATTCCTGTTCCAGCACTCATAACCTGAATCTGTCCTTTAGAAATTACATCAGAGTTATTTAATGAATCTCCATGACGCATTCTACCTTTCAAAGGAATAGAGATAATCTCCATATCTTCATGAGGATGAAGGTCAAAACCTTTGGTGGGAATAATTTTATCATCATTCAAAACCCTCAAAACACCAAAATGCATTCTTTGAGGATTATAATAACTTGCAAAAGAGAAAGTATGATTGGTATCGAGCCAACCATGATTAGCATGTCCTCTTGTTTGCGCTCTATCTATTATTTTTTTCATTTTATTTTTTCTTTAATATAATATATAGACGCACAAATATACAAAAACTTATGTTTTACGCACTAAATAATTTCCAAATTAATATATTTTTTACTCGATTAAGGTTTAAATATTTGATATAAAGGTTTATAGTGAGAAGCATAATAGTGTAAAAAAATCCACTTATTAATATTAAAAGATAATTTATTGACTCAAAAAAAAGATTTAAAAAGAAAATCTTGGACAATAAGAACAGAATATTTAAAATTCAACATCAAAAAAGAATCTAAATAACGATAAAATTTAATTTATAGAAGAAAAAGAAAAATTATATAAGGTTAAAACTCAAAATAACAGCGTTTTAATTTATCTAAACCTTATAAAAATTTCATAAGGTACGACCATATTTTCAGTAAGGTAGTACGTTACCATAGTTATGGTCGTACCTTAATTGATTAAGGTCGTATGTTAGCAATGTTATGGTCGTACCTTAATTAAATAAGGTCGTACGTTACCACTATTAAGGTACGACCTTAGCAAATTTAAACTTGATTTAAACAAAGCAAAACCCTATAAAAATAAACCTAAACAAGGATTAGCGAAAATTAAAAGAAGATTATCTTCTTCTTTATCTTTTATGAGTTATGTAGAACAAAATAATCCATTCAAAAAATCTCAAATCAACGACTATTAATTAATTATTTAACCATACAATAAATATATTTCCTACCTTTGAACTTTAAAATAAATTAAAGATTAATTATGAACCAATATTGGAATAATAGTAGAGTTTTGGATAAAGGTTTTTATACAAAGGGTGTATTTATTCTTATTATACTTATTTCAAATTTTCTTAATGCACAAACATTTAAGGAGAATCTAAGAAAGGCAAGTTTGTTTTTTGAGTCATATAATCTTGAATGCGAAAAAGAAAATGCTGAACTTTGGGGAATTAGTTATTGTGATAATCTAATTTTAGATGATAATAAGAATAGAATATTATTTTCTAAGCAATCAATAGATATTGAAGGGAAAGGAGTTTTTGAAAATGGTATTTACTGCTATTTTTATCCAGAAACAATGACATTTTCTCCAGGAGTAAAAAGTTTTGACAATAAAGTTTTTGCTATACTTAATTTTGATGAAATTGATAATAAGGAAAAACAGCTGGAAATTGCTTTTCATGAGATGACTCATAAAATTCAACGTGATAGCAATTTTACTTTTACATATAATAATAGCCATATTGATAAAAAGATGGGACGTGTGTTTGTTCGTTTGGAAGCAAGTGCTTTAAGTAAGGCTTTATCTAATTCATATAAAAATGAAAGTGGTTATGTGATAGATGCTTTGTATTTTAGAAATAAAAGACAATCTTTATTTCCTAATTCAAAACAAAATGAAACAAGATTTGAATTAACCGAAGGATTGGCTAAATTTTCAGGAATGATTATTGTTTATAAAGAAAAATCCATTAATCTTTTATTTAAAGATTTACAATCATTAGAAGAAGGTCATTTTGAATCGAGAACTTTTGGATATTTTACAGGAGCTGCTTATGCTTTTTTGAATAAAGATTCATTAAAATGGAATCAAAATATTTATCATATAGGAGATATAACAGAAATAACTAAAAGAATTTATAATATAAATGATTCCCTAATATTTAATCAAGATGAAGAATATTTGTATGAAAAATATAATTATTCAACAACCCTTAAAGAAGAAGAAAATAGAGAAAAAGAATTATTAATTCAAGATCAATCACGTTTAGATAGGTTAAAAAACAGTTCAAAATTGAAAATTCAAAATTTTGATAACTATATTATTCATCTTAGAGTAAGTCCATATAAGCTTAATGACAGCATAATTTATTATAGTAAAGTAGGTATTGAAGATGAATTTGGGTATATTTATTCCGAAAACGAATGTTTTATGATAGGAAAAGATATAATTTTTCTACTTCCAGATAATTTATCAATTGAAGAAATGAATAATAATTATTGTGATGAGAAGATTTGTATAAAACTAAAAGCGAAATACAGAATAGTGAAATATAAAGATTACTATATTTTAAAATGAAAATCAATTTAGCAATATAGGGAAAGTGTCTTTGGGATTTATGATTGTATCTTTGCAACTGAAATAGGAAATAAAGATACAATACTATGACTAATAACGAAGCAACTCAACAAGACTATATTAGAAGAGTAAACCTTGTTGTTGATTACATTGATAAAAATTTAGATAAAGAAATTAAACTTGCAACCTTAGCAGAAATTTCTTCTTTCTCTCCTTATCATCTTCATAGAATTGTTCGCTCTTTTCTAAAAGAACCAATAGGAGTTTATATTACTCGAAGAAGAGTTCATAAAGCAGCATCATTACTTAGAAGCACAGACTTATCTATTCAGGATATTGCTTATAAAATAGGTTATGATATGCCTTCATCTCTTTCAAAAGCATTTAAACAATTCTATAATGTTTCACCCTCTGAATACCGAACAAATAAAAATATAGTAATTATGAACAGAAACATTTCAAAGGAAGAATACAATCTTCAAGAACCACAAATTGTAGAACGTCCCGATTCTAAAGTTGTTTACATACAAATAATAGGAGAGTATGGAAATGAACATTATAATGGAGTGTGGGATAGAGTATGCAGTTTTGTTGGAAGAAACAATCTTTTTGGACAAAAGAATGAGTTTTTAGGAATTGGACACGATGATCCTTCTGTTACAGAAGCAGCAAAATGTCGTTATGATGCTTGCATAACTGTTGAAAAAGAAGTAAAACCAGAAGGAGAGATTGGTTTCAAAACAATAGAAGGAGGGAAGTATGCAGTCTTTTTCCATAAAGGAGCATATAACAAACTTCCACTAATTTATGATGCAATCTTTAGTAAATGGTTGCCAAACAGTCCATATCAATTAAGAGAAGCACCAAGTTTTGAAAGTTATATCAACGATCCAGGCGTAAGGAAAGAAGAAGACTACGAAACATTGCTTTATATTCCAATCAAATAGATACTATTTAAATTCAAATTAAATGACAAAACCCACTAAAGACAAAATTTAGTGGGTTTGTTTTTTTTATTTCATTCCTTATTTATCCAAGTTTATATACTGATTCTAAATATTTATATGAATATTTATTCTTAAAAGAAGATAAAGAAAGGTGTAGGTTTAAACTTTTATTCTTGAAATTTGCGGAAAATATGCAAAATATTCTAATAAAATTTGGTTGATATATATTTTATTTGTATTTTTGTCGAAAATAATGCTAAAAATAAAAATAGAAGGATATTTATATGATACACGAAATAAAAATAAAGAACTTTTTATCATTCAAAGATGAAGTAACATTTAGCTTTGAAGCAACAAAAGACAAGAACTTAGAAGATTACTATGTAAGAGAGGTTGCAGGACTTAGATTACTTCGTTTAGCACTTGTTTATGGAGCAAATGCTTCTGGTAAAAGTAATCTATTAAGTGCTTTTGAATTTTTGAAAATATTTGCTCTAAATAGGTCAGAAAATAAAACAGAAGAAACAGGAGTAATTCCTTTTCTTTTAGATAAAGAAACACCTAATCAACCTTCCGAATTATCTATTTCTTTTGTTACAGAAGGGAAAAGATATTTATACTCACTTGTTATTGATGAAAATATAGTTCATTCAGAAAAACTATATGTTTATCCAAAAACTCAACCTGCATTAGTTTTTGAAAGAACATTCAATAATAATGTTTCAGAAATAACTTTTAATACTAAGAGAGTAAGAATACCACAAATAGCTAAAGAAGAAATAACAATAAAATGTTTACCTAATATGTCAGTATTTGCTGCATATAATCAAGTAAATATTTCTATTGAGGACATAGATAAAGTAATTGAATGGATTGCAAAAAAACATATTAACCATGTTGAACCTCAATTACGAGTTTCTAATTTTGCTGAAAAAGTTTTAGCTGAAAAGCCAGAGATAAAAGAATCTATTCTTTCATTTTTAAAAGCAGCTGATTTTAATATTACAGATATTATAACAGAAATGGAAACACGTAAAATTCCAGAGGAATATATTGATGAATTATTATTAGAAGCAGAAGGAATACCAAATGAAGAAAAAGAAAGATTAAGAAGAGAAAGATCATACCAAGCTCCTAAAACTAATTTTAAACATAGAGTAGAAAATATTAGAGGGGAAGAATTTTATAATCTACCTAAAGAACTTCAATCAGAAGGAACAAAAAGAATATTTGGACTTGCTGTTATAATAAACACTTTAGTTAAAAGTAATGCTTTCTTAGCAATTGATGAGATTGAATCATCTCTACATCCTAAATTAATTGAATTTTTATTAGAAGACTTCCTAAAATTAGAAGGTGAATCACAATTATTATTATCAACACATTACGATGGATTATTGGAAGAAGAGGATTTGTTGAGAAAAGATAGTATTTGGTTTACAAGTAAGAAAATAGATGGATCAACAGAAATATATTCATTAACAGAGTTTAAAGGACTGAATAGAATTGCTTCTTTAAGAAAAGCCTATAGACATGGAAACTTTGGAGCAACACCTAATATAATGTAATATGGGAGGACGGAAACAAGCTCAAAAGGATATTAAACCTGGGATATATATCTTGGGTGAAGGAGAGACAGAACAATATTATTTTACACATTTGAAAAGTCTATTAGGATTTCAATACATTGTAAAACCACGCTTTTGCAGAAATTCAAGTATTGATGAAATTGGCAGAAGAATAAAAGACTTAATTAATGATTATGTGTTTATAATATGTGTAATTGATTTAGATGTAATAAATAGAGATAGTAAAGGAAAGCTAAAGTATGATAGACTAATAAATAAGTATAGTAAAAAGAAAGACAAAATTCTTTTCTGTACAAGCTTTCCATCAATTGAATATTGGTTTCTACTCCACTATAAATATACAAATAAGTATTTCAAAGATTCAAATGAAGTAGCAAATGAATTGAAAAAGTATTTAAAAGACTATGATAAGAAAGAAGAATACCTAAAGAAAACAAAATGGGTAGAAGAGCTACTAAAAGATAACAAACTACAAACAGCTATAGAAAGAGCAAAGCAAAACCCTGACAAATCAGGTTCTTATACCAATATTTATGAAGGAATTGAAAAAATAAGACTAAATAACAATGCCATTTTGTCATAAAAACGATAGCTTTTTAAAAAATATTAAATAAAGGCATTGTATTTGATGTTAAACTTTAAAATAAAAAAATATGTAGATAAAAACTATTATGACTATAAAATAAAAAAGGAATATAGGCAAACCGGCAAGTAAAGCAAACATTCCTTTTAATCATCATCACCGCTAGCTTGGGCGAAGGAGAAAAGAAATAGTCAATCTTTTCTCGGATTTGAGGTTGCAAAAGTAACACATTTTATTATTATCACAAAGCTAAAAGTGTGATTCCTTCTCCTATTCTCAATCCATACAGCAAAAGATTAATTTATTTTATAATTAAAAAGCAATTGTAATGGAACATTATTATGTTAATCAAAATGCTCAAACATCAGGAGAACATGAAGTTCATACAGATAAATGTATATTTCTTCCCGATATCAATAATAGAATATATTTAGGATACTTTACATCATGTGAAGAGGCAATACAAGCAGCAAAAAAGCTTTATTCATCAGTTGATGGATGTTATTATTGTTGTCCAAAATGTCATAAAAAATAAAGCATTATGGGAAAGAATCAACATGTAGTTCCTAATGGGAATATGTGGAGTGTTAAAGGAGAAGGTAATAAAAAAAATACTGCAACTTTTGACACTCAAAAAGAAGCAATTGAAAAAGCAAGAGAGATTGCTATAAATCAAGGATCAGAATTATTGATTCATAGTAAAAATGGTCAAATTCGAGAAAGAGATAGTTATGGAAATGATGATTTTCCTCCAGAAGGATAATTAAAATCAAGAGTTTAATGGTTCTCTTTAAAAACCATTTTAATTATTTAAAAATTAAATTTATAAATATGAGAAATGAATTATCAGTTGATATTTTAAAGGAAAGAACACATGAAAGATCAGAAGATATTAGAGGATGTTATTATAGAGATGAAACTGCAATAATACATTCCAGACCTTTTAGAAGATTAAAACATAAGACGCAAGTCTTTTTTAGTCCTGACAATGACCATGTTTGTACAAGAATTGAACATGTTTTACATGTAGCAAGTATTGCCAAAACAATTTGCAAAGGATTGAAAAATAGATTAGAAAAAAAATGTGAGTTAGATGAAGATTTAGCTTATTCAATAGGTTTAGGTCATGATTTAGGACATGCTCCATTTGGACATGCGGGTGAAGATGAATTATCGCGAATGTTAGAAAGAAAATTCTGTCACGAAATCAATAGTTATAGAATAGTTGAAAAAATTGATTATAATGGTAAGGGATTAAATCTAACATATGCAGTAAAAGATGGAATAATTTGTCATAATGGAGAAAAATTTGAACAATCTATTAAACCTGATTTTACAATTAAAAACTTAGATAAAATCAATGACAGAACAAAATATCCTTTAACATGGGAAGGTTGTATTGTGCGATTCTCTGATAAAATAGCATATTTAGGCAGAGATATTGAAGATGCTTTAGTGGCAGATTTTATTAAGGATGCAGATATTCCTAAAAATATAAAAGATAAAATTGGCTCAAATAATAGTGAAATAATAAATCATCTAATACTTGATTTAGTTGCTAATTCAACAGAAAATGAGCTTTCTTTTTCAGATGAATGCTTTAGCCTTTTATGTGATTTAAGAGATTATAATTACATTCAAATATATGATAATCCAAAAATTAAAGAATACAAAAAATATTGTAGGAGAATAATTTCTAATATATATATGTACTTGTCTGAATTATATTCTAATAATATGTGGGATATTAAATTTTATCGAAAAAGTCATATGAATGTAGATAAATACTTTGGTCGTTATATTGAAAATATGTATGATTTTTACAATACAGAAAAACAAGTAAATAATTGGAAAGAAGGAGATTTAAAAAAACAAATTTTATCTGATTATATTTCAGGAATGACAGATAAATTTGCAATTGACTTTATGAGAGAAATTTCTATTCCAAAACCAATTGAATTTAAACCTTATTGATAATTATTAAGTGCGTTATAATTAATAAGGAGAATTACTGCATAAAGCAGTATTGTATTAGATTGGCTCCCATTTGAAGGGCTTTAAGGCGAGTTTGTTGTGAGTCGTTGTGGACATCTTCATCTTCCCAACCATCTCCTAAATCTGATTCGTAGGAAAAGAAACAAACTAATCTTCCTTCCCAAAATAGACCATATCCTTTTGGAGATTTATTATCGTGCTCGTGTATTTTGGGTAATCCATTAGGGAAAGAGAATTTTTGATTGTAGATAGGATGAGAAAAAGGTATTTCAACGAATTCAAGTTCGGGAAATACTTTTTTCATTTGTGGCTCAATGAATTTCCTTAATCCATAATTATCGTCAATATGAAGGAACCCACCAGCAATTAAATAGTTTCTTAAATTAGCAATTTCTTGTTCTGAAAAAACAACATTTCCGTGTCCTGTTAGATGTACAAAAGGATAAAGAAATATTTCAGAACTTCCAACTTCTATTGTTGCATAGTTGGAGGATAAAGTGGTGTTTAACTCTTTATTAGAAAAGTTAATTAAATTAGTAAGTGAGGTTGGATTTGCATACCAATCTCCTCCACCGCTATATTTAAGTAGGGCAATAGTATTCTTTTGAGCAAATGAGAATAGGCTTAGGGTAAGGAATAATATTATTAAGCTTGACTTTTTCATTGATTAAGTATATGTATGCTTGCAGCTGCATAAACTCCAGCTGTTTCAGTTCTTAAACGTTCCTTCCCAAAGGTTATTTTTTGAAAGTTATTATTTGTTGCTGCTTCAATTTCTTTTTTAGAAAAGTCTCCTTCAGGTCCAATGGCAATAAAGACAGATTCTTTTGGCTTATAAACTTCTTTAATAAGTTTTCTGCCTTCTTCATTGCAAGTTGCTAAGAATTTGTTTGTTTGATTGGTTTTAGAAAGAAGTTCTAAAAAAGTAGAAGGAGGGTTGATTGTTGGCATGTAAGCTTTTAATGATTGTTTCATTGCAGAAACAATTATCTTTTCCAGTCTTTCAATTTTGATTACACTTCTTTCGGAATTTTCGCAAATTATAGGTGTTATTTCATCAATACCTATTTCAGTTGCTTTCTCTAAAAACCATTCCAAGCGTGAAGTGTTTTTGGTTGGAGCTATGGCAATATGTAAATAGTAATCTCTTTTTTCAAATTCTTCTTGAGTTTCAACTACTCTAACACTACATGAGCGAGGAGAGGCTTCAATAATTTCTGTTTTATGAAGATTGCCCTTCCCATCAGTGATATAAATAATATCCTTTTCTTTTAAGCGAAGAACTTTTACACAATGTAAAGACTCTTCCTTATCAAGAGAATATATTTGAGAAGGGTTTATTGATGGAGAATAAAATAAATGCATTTACAAACTATAAACAACTCCTATTGATGCAGAAATGTTTAATAATCCTTGAGTCTTTTTCTTCCCTACTAATTGACCTTCAAGATAGTTTCCTTCTTCATCTCTATATGTGAAAGGAATTTTTGCATCAAAGGTGTATCCCATAATGTAGTCAGCACCAACTTGAGCTCTTAAACGAAAGTCAGTACTTATTTGATACATATATCCAATATATGCTTTTGCACTTGGAAGAAAACGTGTAATGTTGATTTTATTTTCTCCGTCGTAATATGAAATCATTTCATCTTTATAATCTTTTTCCTTTATCATCATTTGAACTCCAAAGTCTGCTCCAACAAAATAAATACTCTTTTTGCGAATCATATAATAATTATATGATAGCATAATTGGAACATAATTGAAATTGTTATATTCATAGAAAGTAAGATTATGAGGGCTTCCTACCGGAAGAATATCTGTTTTAGAATTAACAAAATGAATTAATCCCAAATATCCTCCAAATCCATGAGAAGAAGTAATATATCCTTTCTTTTTACCAGTCATATATTGGTAACCCGCTGTAAAACCATAACCCCATGGATTTAATTCTGAGTTAGGTCCCATCATTAGTTTTGCATCAGCATTTAACATAACTAAATATTCTGGAGGGGTTGTTTTATATCTACCACTTCTCCAACCTTGAGAAAAAACACTAACAGCAAGAAGACTTAGGATAAAGAAAGTAATTGCTCTTTTCATAACACTTAAAGTTTGATTTTAATATAATGTTAATTTTAAGTGCCAAAATTACTAATAATATTTGAAATTACAAATTTTCTCTTATCTTTGTGGCAAAAAAAATGAATAATAGAATTTGTGAGATTTTAAATATCAAAACTCCAATTATATCAGGAGGTATGGTTTGGTGTAGTGGTTGGGAATTGGCTTCTGCTGTTAGTAATGAAGGTGGACTTGGGTTAATTGGGGCAGGATCAATGAGTGAGGAAGTTCTACTTGATCATATAAATAAATGTAAAAAGGCTACTAACAATACTTTTGGAGTAAATATTCCTTTAATGAATCCAAAATCTTCTTCTCACATTGAAATTGTTATTAAAGAAAAAGTGCCTGTTGTTTTTACCTCTGCAGGAAATCCTTCAACTTATACTCAAAAATTAAAAGACAATGGAATAAAAGTTGTTCATGTTGTTGCTAATGAAAAGTTCGCTTTAAAAGCTCAGGAAGCTGGTGTTGATGCAATAGTAGGTGAAGGTTTTGAAGCAGGAGGACATAATGGAAAAGAAGAAACTACAACTTTGGTTTTAATTAATCAACTAAAGAAGATTATTGATATTCCTATTATTGCAGCAGGTGGAATTGCTACTGGAGAACAAATTCTTGCAATGATGGTTCTTGGAGCTGAAGGAGTTCAAATTGGGTCTTTATTTGCTTCAAGTAAGGAATCCTCTGCTCATATTAATTTCAAAAATGCAATAATTAATTCAAAAGAAGGAGATACTCAACTATTGCTAAGAAAACTTTCTCCAACAAGACTTCTTAAAGGAGGTTTCTATAATAAAATAAAAGAAGCAGAAGATAGAGGAGCAACTAAGGAAGAGTTATTGGAGATAATAGGAGTTGGAAAATCAAAAAAAGGAATTTTTGAAGGGAATTTGGAAGAAGGAGAATTGGAAATTGGACAAGTGAGTTCAATTATAAATGATTTTTTGAGTGTTAAGGATATTTTTTCAAAGTTAAAAAAAGAATATTCAATTGCTTTGAGTAATACTGATAAATTAATAAAGACATTATAATACAATAAGTATATGCAGCCTGATTTTATTTTTGAAACAAGTTGGGAAGTATGCAATAAGGTTGGTGGAATTCATACTGTTATTTCAACTAAGTCTAAGACTTTAGTTGAAAAACACCAAGATAACTATATGTTAATTGGTCCAGATATTGTAAGAAACAATGAAAATATAGTAGAATTTCAAGAAGACAACTATATTTTAAGAAGTTGGAAAGCATATACAGAATCAAAGGGTTTAAGAATTAGAATAGGCAGATGGAAAATTCAAGGAGAACCATTAGTTATTTTAGTTAATTTTACTAATTTTTTCTCCCAGAAAGATAAGATATTTGAAGAGTTTTGGAAAGATTATGGTCTTGATAGCATAACTGGAGGATGGGATTATGTTGAGCCTTTTTTATTTGGTTATGCAGCTGCAAAAGTTATTGAGAGTTACTATGAATTTTATCTTTGTTCTCAAGATAAAATTTTAACACAATGGCATGAATGGATGACTGGTTCAGGTATTTTGTATTTAAAGAAAACTTGTCCTCAAATTGCTACTGTTTTCACAACTCATGCAACTGTTCTTGGCAGAAGTATTGCAGGAAATAATCTTCCTCTTTATTCTGAACTTAATCATTATGATGCAAATCAGATTTCAAATGAATTTAATATTAGAGCTAAGTTTTCATTAGAAAAAATATCTGCTGAAAATGCTGATAGTTTTACAACTGTTAGTGAATTAACAAATAATGAATGTAAGCATTTCTTTGGCAAAGAAGTTGATTTTGTTACTCCAAATGGATTTGAACCTACTTTTGTTCCAAATGAAGATGAGTTTAATACAAAAAGACAATTTGCAAGAGATAGGGTAATAAAAATTACTGAAGCTTTAGTAAATCAAAAAATTGATAAGGATGCTCTTTTAATTATAAATAGCGGTAGGTACGAATTTAAAAATAAGGGAATAGACGTTTTTATTAATGCAATGGGAGAGCTAAATGACAAAAAACTCTCACGTCAAATTATTGCTGTTATTGCTGTTCCTGCACATAATGTTGATATTTATAAATCACTTTTAGATAAGATAGAAAATAATACTTTTGAACAACCTTCATCAAATCAATATCTAACTCATCACCTTTTTGATCCTGAAAATGATCCTATTTTAAGAGCAATTAAAGAAAATAAACTTAATAATTCAATTGAAGATAATGTTAAGATTATGTTTATTCCTTCATATTTGGATGGAAATGATGGAATTGTGAACCTAAATTATTTTGATTTCTTAATAGGTTTTGATGTTTCTATTTTCCCTTCATATTATGAGCCTTGGGGATATACTCCAATGGAATCTATGGCATTTCATATTCCTTCCATAACAACAAATCTTGCAGGTTTTGGTCTTTGGATTCAAAATAATGTTTTAGAACTAAATGGAGCTCTTGGTGTTGTTAGTAGAAGTGATGTAGATAATGAACAAACTGTTAAAGAAATTGTATCAAGGATTGAACATACCTTGCAGTTAAATGATGAAGAAATTGAAAAATTAAGAGAAAAGGCTTTTGAGATTTCTAAATCAACTCTTTGGCAAAATTTGATTAAATATTACTATCAAGCATACGAATTAGCTCTTGATAAGAGCGAAAAAAGAATAGAACAATACATACATAAACAACCTATTAATCAAAAAATACCAGTTTCTGCTTCTTGGGGAGAAAAACCTATTTGGAAAAAAGTATTAGTTTCTCAATCTCTCCCTGAAAGATTATCAGGATTAGAAAAACTTAGTCAAAATTTATGGTGGTCATGGAATCCTATGGCAAGAGATATTTTTTACATGATTAATTCTGAAAAATTTGAAGCTTTAGATAGAAGTCCAATTCATTTAATTGAAAGTTTGACAAAGGGAGATATAAATAGACTTCTTAACGATAATGATTTCCTTTCAAAATTAGATGAAGTTGTTGCTGAATTTGATAAATATATTGAAGAAGGGAATAAAAAAGAAGGAGATTTAATAGTATATTTTTCAATGGAATTTGGTATTCATGACACTTTGAAAATATTTTCAGGAGGTTTAGGAATGCTTGCTGGAGATTATCTAAAAGAAGCTTCTGATTGTAATAAAAATATTGTAGGTATTGGTTTATTATATCGTTACGGATATTTTTCTCAAAAAATTACTAAAAATGGAGATCAAATTTCACAGCTATCTCCTCAAAAATTTTCTCATCTACCAATTCAACCTGTAAAAAATGAAAATGGTAGATGGAAGAAAGTAATTATTAATCTCCCAGGTAGAGAAGTTCATGCTAAGATATGGAGATGTGAAGTTGGTAGAATACCTCTTTATTTATTGGATACTGATATTGAAGAAAATCAACCTGAAGATAGAACAATTACTCACCAACTTTATGGAGGAAATTGGGAAAATAGATTAAAACAAGAAATTCTCTTAGGTATTGGAGGAATAAGAATGCTAAAAGAATTAGAACTTGAACCTGTAATTTTCCATTCCAATGAAGGACATTCTGCTTTTAATTCTTTAGAAAGACTTAGAGATTATATTTCTAATAAAAAAATATCCTATGCTCAAGCAAGAGAACTTGTAAGGAGTTCAACTCTTTTCACAACCCATACTCCTGTTCCTGCAGGACATGATGCTTTTAGTGAAGAATTGATAAGAGTATACCTTTCTCATTATCCAGAATGTATTGGTTTATCTTGGGAAGAGTTTATTGGTTTAGGAAGAGTTAATAAATTAGATAAGGATGAAAAGTTTTCTATGAGTGTATTAGCTATAAACTTTTCTCAAGAAGTTAATGGTGTAAGTAAAATTCATGGAAGAGTTAGTAGAGAAATGTTTGCTGACTTATTTAAAGGTTATTTTCCAAGGGAATTGCATATTGATTATATTACAAATGGTGTTCATCAACCAACTTGGGTAGATAGGAAATGGAGTAAGTTTTATGATGAAGTCTTTACACGAGAATATATTAAAGACCAATCAAATCCTAAGTATTGGGAGAGAATTTATGATATTGATAATAAAAGAATTTGGGACTTACATCAATCAACAAAAAAAGATTTAGTTGATTTTATGTTGAAAAGATTAAGTAAAGAACTTGTTCAACGTGCTGAAGATCCTAAGCTTTTTATTCAAATTAAAGAACACTTTAACCCAAGAGCTCTAACTATTGGTTTTGCAAGACGTTTTGCAACTTACAAAAGAGCACACCTTTTGTTTACTAACCTAGAAAGGTTGGATAAATTAGTAAATGATGAGAATAAACCTGTTCAATTTATTTTTGCAGGAAAAGCTCATCCTGCAGATAAAGCAGGACAAGATTTTATTAAGCGTATAATAGAGATATCTAAAATGCCACAATTTATTGGTAAAATCATTTTCATAGAAAATTATGATATGTATGTTGCCAAATATTTGGTTAGAGGAGTTGATGTTTGGCTTAATACTCCAACACGACCTTTGGAAGCTTCTGGAACATCTGGAGAAAAAGCTGTTATGAATGGAGTAGTTAATTTTTCTGTTTTAGATGGTTGGTGGGCTGAAGGATATAAGGAAGGTGCTGGGTGGGCTTTATCTGAAGAAAAACTTTATGAACTTGATGAATATCAAAATGCCTACGATGCTGAAATAATTTATGAAACATTTGAAGATAAGATAATCCCAGCATATTATAATCAAACATCAGATGGAGTAAGCAATGAGTGGGTTGAAATAATGAAAAATACTATTGCAAAAATTGCTCCTCATTTTACAATGAAGCGTCAATTGGATGATTATTATAACAAATTCTATAATAAACTAATTGAAAGACATCATTTGATGATTGACAACAATGCTAAAAAAGCTAGGGATTACGCTGCTTGGAAACACAGGATGCGAAGACAATGGAATAAGATAGAAGTTACTGAATTAATAATTCCTGATTCAGAAAATTATAAACTTAATATGGAAGATGTTTTTTCTGCTAAACTTACTTTACATATTAATGATATTGATCCAGAGCATTTAGGTGCAGAAATAGTAATTGCAAAAAAAGAAAATGATTTGATTCAAGATTATCATAGAATTGTACCTATGAATGCAACAAATTATTCTCATAATAAAATTAGTTTTGAAGTTAATGTTATGCCATTCTCTGCAGGTGTTTACGATTATTCAATAAGGATATATCCAACTCATCCATTGATGCCAAATAGAATGGATTTTCCATTAGTTAAATGGATATAACAAAATAAATATTAAATTTGCAAAACAAATAATACTTATTAATTGCAAATGAAGAGCATTATCAAATATTTATTAGTTTTAATTCTATTTACTCCTTTTTTTATTTCTTGTTCTAAAGAGAATGAAAATGAAAAAGTAAACAAGGTTGTAGTAGATTATTATTCATATTTTAATAGCAGAGATTTTAAAAATATGAGAATACTTTCAACTAAAAATGGAGAAAAGTATGTTGAGATTATTCAGTCAATAGGAAATGATATTATTAAACTAGACACATTTAATATTATTAAGACAAATATTTCTGAAGATAGTGCTAATGTTTATGTTAAGACCATAGATACATTAAACAATATTACTTATGTTGAATGGATTTTGAAAAAGGAAAAAGATATTTGGAAAATTGATGATATGGTGGGAGTTGATACAATTGATATTTTAACAGATGAAGATATAAAGTATTCTAAAATAGATCACGTTAGAAATGCAATGTTAAGAGATTCACTAAAAAAAGACTCTTTAAAAAAACGTAATCTTAAGCAATAAATAATCATAAAATTACTTTAAAGTGGCAAGAAAAATCTTCTATATAATAAACTTGTTTTGTTCTTTTTTACTACTTCTATCTTATGCTTCTGCTTATGTCCCTCCACATGTTTTACCAAAACTTTCTCTATTTTCATTCTTTTACCCTTACTTACTATTTATTAATATCATATTTATTATAATTTGGTTATTTATTAAATGGAAATACATAATTATACCTTTAGCTTGTATATTGATTAAGGTAAATTACATTCCTAATCTATATAAAATTAATGGGGAAGAACATAGAACTTCAATTCAAAGTGATGATATTAAAATTCTAAGTTATAATGTTTGCTCATTTCATTTTGATACTAAATGGAATGAACCTAAGGATAAAAGAATAGACTCTGTTTATAATTATATTGAAAGACTTAATCCTTCAATTATTGCTTTTCAAGACTATTCTTCATCAAAAAAGCGAAACTCTATTCATAATAGATTGGTGAAAAAATTAGGATATAAATATTATTATACTCCATTGAATGATAAACATAATGTATATGGTAATGTAATTTATTCTAAATATCCAATTGTTCAATCTGGAGTTTTATTCCCCTTAAAAAATTCAAGCAATTCTTATATATATTCAGACATTCAAATAAACAAAAAAAATAAAGTTAGAGTTATAAACCTTCATCTTGCATCATATAAACTTGAAGAAGAGGATAAGCAAGTATTCTCTAAACTTAAAGAAGATGGTGTAAAAACAACTATTGAAAAAGATGCAAAACCTCTTCTTAAAAAACTTGTTTGGGCAAACACCAAAAGGAGTCATGAGGTAGATGAATTAGTAAAAATATTTGAAGAAAAACAAATCCCAACAATATTAATGGGTGACTTTAACGACACACCGTTTTCCTACACATATAGAGAATTTATAAAGCACCTAAATGATGCTTTTGTAGAAAAAGGAAAAGGATTTGGAACTACTTATAATGGAGATTTGCCTGCTTATAGAATAGATTATATATTCTTTGATAAGAATTATTTCACTGCAAAGAGTTTTGAAAGAGAAGTTTTGCACAACTCTGATCATTTTCCAGTTTCAGCTGTTTTAAGTATTAATAAAGATAACAATTAATGATTACTCAGAAGGAAAGATATAAAGCAGTAATAGAATATTTTCAAAAAGAGCGACCTACAGCTAAAAGTGAACTAAATTATAATAATCCATTTGAACTTCTTGTAGCTGTTATTCTTTCAGCTCAATGTACAGATGTTAGAGTAAATATGGTTACTCCTAATTTATTTAAATTATATCCATCTGCAATAGAACTTTCAAAAGCATCAATTGAAGATGTATATCAAATTATTAAATCTGTTTCTTATCCTAATAATAAAGCCAAACATTTAGTTTCTATGGCTAAAAAGTTAGTTGAAAAGTTTAATAATCAAGTTCCAGATAATGTTGATAAGTTGCAAGAATTAGATGGGGTAGGAAGAAAAACAGCAAATGTTATAACAGCAGTAATATATAATCAACCAAATATGCCTGTAGATACACATGTTTTTAGAGTATCTGCAAGAATTGGCTTAACTAAAAATGCAAAAACTCCTCTTGAAACAGAAAAACAATTAGTAAAAAACTTTCCCAAAGAACTAATGCCTATTGCTCATCATTGGCTTATACTTCATGGGAGATATGTTTGTGTTGCTAAAAAACCTAAATGTATTGATTGTGGATTAAAAGAAGTATGTAATTATTATTTACTTCCCCCAAAAGAGACTGAAAACATTAAAACTAAAATCAAGAAATAGATATATAAAAAAGGCAATAAATTATTTTTTAATTGCGTTTTTGAGGATATTATATACAATGGTAACTAAAATATATGTACTTTTGCATTATAAATAGTATGTATATACTTATTAATAAGTAATACTCACAGAGAAAAAATTAAATATAAATATGAAAAAAGCAGCAATAGTATTATTAGGAGTTTTCGCAATAGCAATTCTTTTTGAATCTTGTGCACAAAAACGTTGTGATGCGTATAAATCTACAAATCGTTATAGAGCAGAAAATCTTCGTTAATACTTTATTTAAAAGAAAAATTGAGTAGGGGAATTGATTCCCCATTTTTTAATCAATGTATTAAGGCTTGGAACAAAAATTCCAAGCCTTTTTTTGTTTAACTAAAATTAAGAATTAAATCCGATCAAGCTTGCCATTAGGACGGAATATTGATTTCTCAGAGATTTTAGTGGTAGGAAAGGAGAGAGGTAAAACCATAAAAATAGTATCACAAATGTAACATTACAAATGTGAATATGTGCAATATTACAAATGTAACTAGCAAAAAGACTAAATATTTGTATTACTTTTAAGAGTTACAATTGTAGAAGTGTTAATAAAGAATAAATACAAGTAATTGCAGTATATAAAGTTTCATAACCAGTACTTTACAATATTTATATAAAGTAATAGATTATTATTTTGCTGATATTTCTACTATATATTTATCAAATAGTAATAGATGTATATTTACTTGATTGTAATGTATATAATACATATTTATATATAATGTAACTTTATTGTTTGTTAAACGTATTATGAATATACAATTGTAAAAATGTTAATTTACATATTTAATTACTGAGCCAGTATTACAATTGTGAAATGTATTACAAATGTAAATGTAAAGATGCAAGAAAGAATAGTTTTATTGATGAAATCTTTAGGATTAAATCCTACACAATTTGCAGATGAAATCGGAGTTCAAAGATCTTCTATTTCTCATATTCTATCTGGAAGGAATAATCCATCCTTGGATATTGTTACCAAAATATTGAATCGATTTAAAGAAGTTGATTCAAATTGGTTGATATTGGGTAAAGGCTCTCTCTTTTCAAAATCTGACGAAAAAATATCTAAAGAATCAAATTTTGCATCCTCAGAGCTTCCAGAAAGCAATAAAAAGGGATTTTCTGATTCTCTCTTTGATGATTTTCAAGAAGATATTTCTCCAAAACATGACCTAAATAAGATTGGGGATTTGGAAAGGAAAATTGAACTGTTGGAGAAGAAATATAAAGAAAAGGATATTTTGATTAGTAATGATGACGAAAAGCTTCCAGAAATCAAAACAATTGATCCAAGTTTTAATGAAATCTTGAAAGAAAAAGTCATTGTTACTGAAGAAAATAATATAAAAGAATCTGTAAATGCAACAATAACTCCAGAAGTTGAAAATAAACCTAAGCATATTAAAAGATTGATTGTATTCTACTCAGATAATACTTTTGAGGAATTGCCTAAAAACTAATATATCTTTTAGGTGTATTAAGTATTATTATTTATCTTTGCAGATTATATTTTTTGATAATTTATAACGATAAATAATTATGCTATTTCCTCAAACTTACATCTCAGAACTCAAAGACAAGATAGAGATTGCCAATAATATAGTTCTAATTTCTCACTTTAATCCTGACGGAGATACTATTGGTGCTGTCAGTTCTCTATACCACTATTTAAAAGTCCAAAACAAAAATTCAAAAGTTATTGTTCCTAATGAATTTCCAAACTTTTTGGATTTCGTTATGACTGATGTTTCTTATATTATTGCATCTAAAAACAATAATGAAGCAAGAAATCTAATTGATCAAGCAGATTTAATCATTTGTTTAGATTTTAATGCATTTCACAGGGCAGGAGATTTTATTAAAGATATTTTACTTTCTTCTTTAAAACCAAAAGTTTTGATTGATCACCATCTTGAACCAGAAATAAAGAATTTTGATTTAGTTTTCTCTAAAATTAATGTATCTTCAACCTCAGAATTACTTTATGAAGTACTTTCATTAATTGAAGAAAAGCCATTTTTAACAAAAGATATTGCACAGGGAATTTATGTAGGTATTTGTACTGATACAGGAAGCTTTAGTTTTTCTTGCAATCATAGAAGAACTTACGAAGTTGTTGCAGAATTGGTTGATAATGGAGTAGATGTTGAATATGTTCATCAGGAAGTTTATAATACTTATTCTGAAAATCGTCTTCGTCTTCTTGGTTTTTGTCTTTCAGAAAGATTGACTGTTTTTCATAAACAGAAAGCAGCAATGATTTATCTTTCAAAAGAAGATTTAAAACGCTTTAATTATCAAATTGGAGATTGCGAAGGAATTGTGAACTTTTGTTTATCAATGAAAGGAATTGAATTTGGAGTTTTAGTAACAGAAAGAATGGATAGAATTAGATTATCTTTTCGTTCCAAACATGATTTTGATGTAAATAAGTTTTCAAGAAAGTTTTGGAATGGAGGAGGACATCAAAAAGCAGCAGGTGGACATTCTTTTGAAAGCTTGGAATGGGTTTTAGAAAAACTAACTGAGCAAATTAAAAACTCTTGTAAGGAATAAAAGTAATACATTAATATTCTAAAAGAAGAAACATAAATGAAAAGGCAATACTTATTGATAATAGGACTAATAATTCTTTTTAGTGGTTGCACTGATAAATACAATAATCATTATGCAATTGTATTAAGAGAAAAGAGAGAAAACCCTAAAGAAGAATCAAAGGAAGAAAAGGTAGATAACACTCTTTTAAAAGTCAATCAAGTTGCAAACGAAAAAGAAATTCAACAGATTAAAGGTTATATTCAGAGAAGAAAATGGGAAATGCAACATATAAAAGATGGAGTTTTTGTTGAAAGTCTTTTAGAAGGAAAAGGAAAAACCATTAATTCAAACTCTGTTGCTAAAATTGATTGTAAGATTGAATTGCTTGATGGAACCAAAGTTTTTGATTCAAAAATTGATGGTTCTAAGGTGATTAATTTAAAATCTGAACAAGATGTTGTAGGTTTAGTTTATGTTTTGAATGGATTAAAAGAAAAATCTAAACTTAGAGCAATTGTACCTTCTTTTTTAGCTTATGGACTTAAAGGAGATGGAGATAGAATTCCAAAACGTGCAAGTTTAGTTTATGAAATTGAAATTAAAGAAGTAAAATAAGAAAACAGGGATGAAGTCAAAAATATCATTATTTATACTATTAATATTAGTAAGCAGTGCATTTATATCCTGCAAAAAGGATAAAACAAGTGAATTTGTAACAACAGAACTTGGATTCTCTTTCAAGCATTGCGTTGACAACAAAGATAACTACAAAGCAAAAGTAGGTGATATTCTTTATGGTGAAATGGAGATAAGAGTTAATGACTCAGTAAAGCTATATTCCAATTATGGAAAACCTGAAAGACTTTTCTCTATCATAAGTTCAGACAAGGGAACTATTGATGAATTCTTATTAAATTTACATGTTGGCGATAGTGCCATAATTATCATTCCTGCTGACAGCGCTTCAAAATATGCTTCTAACTTAGTTTTAAGACATACTGATAAAGTATATTTCTATTTAAAGATTCAACAAATAATTTCTCAGAAAGAGATAAGCCAGGAAGATCAGTTGATGATTGAACAACAACAAAAAGAATTTGATACAATAGAACAATACATTCAAAAGAAATCTCTTAAGGCAGAGAAACAAGAAAGTGGATTATACTTTGTAAAGCAAGTTGAAGGAGAGGGAGAAGTAGCTAAATATGGCGATGAAGTATTGGTAAATTATTCTGTTTCTACTCTTGATGGAAAGGTAATAGACACAAATATAAAAACTGTTGCTCAAAATTCAGGTATTTATTCTAAGGATAGAACATATGAACCTTTTAGTTTTGTTATTGGTGATGAAGGACTAATTCCAGGATGGACTCAAGGAATTACTTTAATGAAAAAGGGTGGTAAAGCAAAACTGATTATTCCTTCCAAATTGGGTTATGGTCAAAACTCTTATGGACCAATAAAACCTAATACGGTATTGATTTTCGATATAACATTAATTAACATAGTAAGAAACTAAAAGTAGAAATTTAGTATGAAAAAAACATTTTTATTAGTTGCATCAATATTATTTGCAACAACTATTTTTGCCCAAAAGAATCCTTTAGAAGGATTTACAACTTCTCCAGAAAATGTCATTTACAAGTTTGAGGTAAAGAATCCTCAAGGACAACAAGTTCAAAAAAATGACTTATTGATTGGTAAGTTCTCAATTAAGTTTGGTGATTCACTTGTTGCTGATGGAACAAAAATGCAATCACAACCAATGGTTAGAATTGATGATCAATCTAAGATTTTTAAAGGAGACTTGGTTGATGGAGCATTAATGATGCGTAAGGGAGAAACTTGCACATTTGCTTTTGCAAAAGATTCAATTGAAAAACTATTTGGTGGGAATATGCCTCCATACTTTCAATCAGGCATGTATGCATATTGGACTCTTCAAATAGATGATATAAAAACTCAAGCTCAACAAGAAGTTGAAGAAGCTGAAATGCGTAAAAAGCAAGAAGAACAAATGAAAATACAAAAGCAAATTTCAGATAGCTTAGCTTTATTAGAACCAGCAACAATTGAAAAAGCAATTAAGGATTATGGTTTTGATAATGAAATGGTAAATGGAATTTACTTTAAGAAAACTTTTGCTGCAAATTCAAAAGAAACTCCAAAAGCAGGAGATAAGGTGAAGGTTCATTATGTTGGTAAATTTACTGACGGAAAACTTTTTGACACAAGTGTTGAATCAGCAGCAAAAGAAGCAGGTCAGTTTAATCAAGGTAGAAAATACGAACCACTTCCATTTACAATTGCTCAAGGACAAATGATTAAGGGATTTGAAGAAGGAGTGAAGATGATGAATAAAGGTGATAAAGCTATTATTTTACTTCCTTCCAAATTAGCTTATGGTGAAAGAGGACAAGCTGCAATTGCTCCACATACTCCACTTATTTTTGAACTTGAATTAGTAGAAATTGAAAAGGGAGCACCAGCAAAACAACCAAATGGTCAAACTCAACCAATTAAGGTAACTCCAAAAGCACAACCAAAACAAGTTAAAAAATAAAGAAATGCAACTAAATCTAACCAAACCTATCATATTCTTTGATATTGAAAGCACAGGAGTAAGTGTAGGTCAAGATAAAATTATTGAAATATGTCTTTTTAAGATCTTTCCTGATGGCAAAGAAGAAATTAAAACCTACAGGATAAATCCAGAACGTCATATTCCAGAACAAGCAACAAAAATTCACGGAATTACAGATGAAGATGTTAAAGACAAACCAACATTTAAACAACTTGCTGGTGAGTTACATGCTTTTATTGGCAATTCCGATTTGGCAGGATATAACTCTAACAAATTTGATATTCCAATCTTAGTAGAAGAATTTCTTAAATCAGGAGTAGATTTTGAAATATCTAACAGAAAATTTGTTGATGTTATGAATATATTCCACAGAATGGAATCCCGTACGCTTAAAGCTGCTTACAAGTTCTATTGTGGAAAAGAATTAATTGATGCTCACACAGCAGAAGCAGACACAAAAGCAACCTATGAAATTCTACTTGCTCAATTAGACCGATATAATGGAGTAGAGTATGTAGATAATGAAGGTAATGTTTCAACTCCTGTTGTAAATGATGTTAAAGCATTACACGAATTTACTCGAAACAGCAATTGGGTTGATATGGTTGGTCATTTGGTTTATGATGCAAATGGAAAAGAATGTATTAATTTTGGAAAATACAAAGGAAGAATTGTAGAAGATATCTTCAAAAACGATCCTTCTTATTTCTCCTGGATGATGAATGCTGATTTTCCTCTTTCAACAAAGAAAGTAATAACAGAAATTAAACTAAGAGGTTTTTCCAAGTAAATCAAATAAAGCATATTAGAATTTACTTTTAATAAAACTTCAATTCAATAAGATTTCTCCTGATTTGCAAAAGAATCAGGAGATTTTTTTTTGCTTTAATTGCTCAAAAACACCAATAAAAGTTCTGAAAATAACTTGACATAAGAAGAAAATTTTCTTATCTTTGCAAAAGAAAATAAGCCACAGAAAAATCTTATTATCATAAAAAAGAGAGATAAAAACTTCTTATCCAAAAAGAAAATTCCCTACCTTTGCATTAAAGTATCTGTGGTATATACCCAAGCATTGTTACGGTATATACCTCAATTGGTCTATGGTATACACCGTAATTATGTTCCAATGTATACTCTGGGTACATTAAAACATCGTTTTAGAAGTGTAAAACGAAGAGATTGAAGTGAAAAACTTCGTTTTTAAGAGCATAAAACGAGAAGATTTTGCATGGAAAAGAAGATAATTTTTCAAAAACAAAGAATAAGAAACAATAAAGAGAAGATAAAACAATTAATTAACAAACAAATTAGAGATTATGCCAATAAAATACAGAATTTATAAGAAAAAATTTAAGCAAAATGGAGAAGATGTGGAGAAACATTTTGCAGTATCTGTGTCCAATTCATTGTTAGATATTAGAGACTTAGCCAAAGAAATTGAGCAAAGAAGTGCTACAAAAGAAAGCATGATAGTCTCAACATTTATAGAGATTTCAAAGCTAATGGCAGAGAAACTTTCCGATGGTTATAATATAAAACTTGATGGCATAGGAGTATTTGGAGTTGCAATAACAAGCGATGGATATGATGTAGCCAAAGATATAACGCCTAAGCAAGTAAGATTTAGCAAAATGACCTTTCGTCCAGAAAAAGAACTCGTTGAAACCCTAAAAGAAACACGCTACTACAAAGAACCACCAATCCCAAAAGGAGCCGTAGTGAGAGTAAAGAAACCCAAATCAAAAATAAGTGAAGAATAATTATGAGAACAATTGATAATATAGCGGAGTTTATTAATTGCTTAAATAAAGTAAGAACAGAATTAAATAAAGATGAATATATCATAAAGATAAGTGATATAGAGGTAACGGTACCAATAAATACAAATCAGATAGTAAATAATAGTAGTGTTTGTCGTTTTTTTGAACTTGTATCTAAAAATGAAAAGATAGAAACTTTACATTTTGAAAATTGTATCTTTAATGACTTTAATGCAATAATTGTCGATACCTATGAATATAAAGTTGTTTTTGAAAAATGTCAATTTAAAGGAAATGTCTTCCTGAGGATTAAGAATTTTAACAGAATATTAATAATAAATAATTGCACTTTTATTGCACCTTTCTTTATATCTGGAGAAGGAGATAAAAAAGAATTTATTTTAAATATTGAAGACTCAATTTTTGAATACTTAATTATAACTAGCGTTATTACTAATTATTTATACCTAAATAAGAATACTTTCAATGATGAATTCATATTAGATTCATCAAAATCTAATAATTTTATTACCTTAGAAGATTGTACTTTTAATAGTAATATTAGTTTAGAGGATATAATAGTTGAAGAATTGAGATTAATAAAATGTAGAGCAGATAAAGTTGATTCTACATTTAGATTATCTAATATCGAAGGAAAGATAAATATCTCTGATTCAAAATTTATATCTAAAGTTGATTTTAGTAATAATAAATTCAATAAAAATTTGAATATTACAGCTGATTTTAGAGAATTATTTCTTCATAACTCTATTTTCAATGATATATTAAATATTAGAGAATCAAATATAGAAAAAATTGATCTCTCAAGCTGTTATTTTAATAAAAAATTAAATATAAAAGAATCAGAGTTAGGTGAAATTAATTTTTCAAACTCTCACTTTAATGATACAGCTAAAATAACATTAAACTCTTATAATGATAACTTTAATCTTGATTATTCTTTTTCAATATTTAATAGTTTATTTATCATTGATTCAGATTCTGGTAAAGAAAAAGGGGATATAATAAATTTGAAGAAGGAAATATCATTTGAAAGAAGTTTAATATCACAAGATGCATTAATTTTAATTAGAAATGTAAACAGTGAAGATAAAGAGTATAAAGGAACTATTGACTTTAATGCTGCTAATGTTTTAGGAACTATCTCTTTACAGAGTATTAAGGTAGAAAAAATTGATTTAAAAGACTCAACAATTACTGGTAATATTAATTTTGAAGATGTAGATTTTAAAGAGGGTAATAGAAAAACTTATTTAAAGGTAAAAAATGAACTTTTAAAACAAAACAATAAAATTGATTCTTTAGAATACAAGTCAAAAGAATTAAATCATTATTTGAAAGAAATTGATGTTAAAAGTAAATTTTACAATAATTTGTATAATAGCAATAAGAAATCTGATTGGATATTAGGTGTAATTATGTTGCCTCTGTTATTATTTAAAGCATTATGTAAAAAACAATCAAGAGAGGTTATTTTATTATACATAAATAAATTAAGTAATAGCTTTGGTCAAAGTTGGGTTAGAGGAGTTTTCTTTACTTTATTTATTTGGATTTTTTATTTCTGTTTATACAAAATAATGGGTTGTTATACTTTTGATATTAAATATTTAAATGAAACTTTAGGAGAAGCATTAAGTTATTTTTGGCTTTTTGGAGGTTTAAATGAATTAAAAGATATAAAAACTATGAAATTTAATATATCATTATTAGAGATTGTCCCTTATATTTTAGGAAAGATATTTATAGCTTTTGGTATATATCAAACTATTGCTGCTTTTAGAAAATATGGAAGTAAATAGTCGTAATCTCTTTAAATAATTATATATTTGCACAAAGTAAAAAAGAAAAATTATGAATACAACATTAAATGATATTATTAAGGAAGGGTATGATATTCAAAAGGGTATTTATCCTGATAATGGAGGGGGGCTTTACGCTACATTTTCGTTTAAAGACCAAAACAAGTATTTGAAATGGGCTATAAATGCTACAAAATTTATTGAGAGTAACTTCTCTAAGGATGAAACTTACGATAGATTTAAGGAAACTCTTTTTGCTATTGAGAAAGAACTTACTGTAAAGGAGTTCAATAAGTTAATGTTTGTCTTGGAGTCTTATAATTCTTTTTTGCATAATGAAAATAGTAAGTCAAATGTGGATAAGAATAAAGCTTTAATTGATTTATTAATAAAGAGTTTTTCTGAAGATGATATGCAGAAAATAACTTCTATTCTAAATGAAGGAGGTAAAATTGAGGATATAAAACCTTTTATGGAGAAACTAAATCCAACGAAACTAACAGAGATAGTTTTGGAAATCTTGAAGCTTAATTCAAGATAAGACTCGTTTATAAAACAACCTAAATAACAATACCTTATATTAACTAATTAATCCGAAGATATAGATACAATGCTGCAGAATTTAAAGATTGAAAACTATGCTCTAATAAGGAAAATGGATATACCTTTCAACAAAGGTTTTATCGCTATAACTGGAGAAACAGGAGCAGGAAAGTCTATAATGCTTGGAGCTTTAGGCTTAATTTTAGGTCAAAGAGCAGATTCAAATGTGCTTTGGGATAAGGAAAAGAAATGTATTGTTGAGGCTGTTTTTGAATTAGATGATTCATTCAATGCTTTCTTTGAGGCAAATGATTTGGATTATTCTTCTCAAACAACAATCAGAAGAGAAATTACTTCAAACGGGAAATCAAGAGCTTTTATAAATGATACTCCAGTTCAGCTAAATACAATGAAAGAATTGGGAGAGAGGTTAATTGATATTCATTCTCAACATAACACCCTAACATTAAAAAACTCTTCATTCCAATTTTCAATTATTGATTCCTATATTGACAATCAAACTTTATTTACTAACTATCAATCTCTTTATTATCAATGGAGAAAATTAACTAATGAGATTTCTGATTTGGAAACAAAAGAGGCTGAATTTCAAAAAGAAGCTTCATATTACCAATTTTTGAGTGATGAATTTGAGAGTGCAAATTTAATTCTTGGAGAAAAGGAAGAGTTGGAACAGGAAATTGATTTATTGACCAATGCTGAACAGATTAAAACAAATATAATTGAATCAATTAATTACTTAGAAGCAGAAGAAGCTCTTGGAGCAATTAATCTTATTCAACTTACACGTCAAAACATTTCTAAAATTGCTTCCCATCACAAATCATTGGAAGAAATATTTAAAAGATTAGATTCTTCTTACATTGAATTAAAAGATATTCTTTCTGAACTTATTATTTTAGGTGATTCAATTAATATAAATTCTGAAAGACTTTTGCTTTTGCAAGAACGTTTAGAGATAATATATAAATTAGAAAAGAAACACGCTGTCAATTCTTTAGAAGAATTACTTAAGGTAAGAGATGATATTGATGAAAAGCTTTTAGTTTCATCCAATTTATCAGATAAGATTGAGAAATTAAAGAAAGAAGAAAAAGATATTTTCTCAAAACTTAACCTTTTGGCAAAAGACATAACTAAAGAAAGAAAACTTTCTTCTCAAAGTATAGAAAAAGAAATTCTTCCTTTACTTATGGATATGGGTATGAAGGATGCAGTTTTGAAAATAAAAATAACTGAAAACTCTACTTTATCTTCAAATGGTGAAAATGATATTGAGTTTTTGTTTAATGCAAATAAAGGAGGGGAGTTGCAACCTATTTCAAAGGTAATCTCTGGTGGTGAACTTTCTCGTTTAATGTTGGCTTTGAAAGCAGTTATGAATAATAAAGGAGATATGCCTACAATTATCTTTGATGAAATTGATACTGGTGTTAGTGGAGATATTGCTTCAAAGGTTGGCAGTATAATGAAACAAATTAGCCAAAATCATCAAGTTATTGCCATTACGCATTTACCACAAATTGCAGCAAAAGCAGATTCTCACTTTAAAGTTTATAAAAATAATACTGAGGAATCAACTTACTCAGAAATGAAAATCCTTTCTCAAGAAGAAAGGATTGAAGAAATTGCTACAATAATATCTGATGGAAATATAACTCCTTCAGCAAAAGCTCTTGCAAAAGAACTTCTATTCTGAACGAGCTTCAGTTTCTTCTTGGAATTTTAAATTTGCTGGTGGTACTTCTTGAACTTTAATAACTTTCTTTTGGTCAGCATCCTTTAAGTCATCATAGAAATGATCCTTCTTTGAATAATTGAACTCTCTTGTTTCAATATATTTAGGTTCCCAACCATCATAAGTTGTTTTCTTTGTCCAATTGAAGAATTTATCCTTTTCATACTTATAGTAATACTCAATTGCCCATCTTCCTTTTTCATCTTTAGCTATTTCAGATAACATATAATTATGTTCATCATAAGTATAGGTATAAGTAAGGGTTAATTTATTCTTTCCATTATAAACTTTCTTACCAATAACCTGGTATTGATCATTCAAATCGTAAGTTTCTCTTCTTGTTTGAATGTCATTACGAAACATTGTCATTTCAACTAAATAATGAGCAAAGTTCCTTTTATAAGTTGTTTTTTCAATGTTTTTATTAAATCCGTAAGTAGTTAAAGTATAAATTAAACTGTCTTGAGGACCATAGAAATATTGAATTGTTTTTTGTCTTGAAGCATCATCTCCATAAATAGAATATTCTGAAAGTTGACCTTTTGGATTCCATTTATATGTTTGACGGGAAACCATTTTGTTTGCTCCACCCAAAGATGCAGGATAATTAACTTCTACAACTTCTTCCAAACGTCCAAGATATCCATATTTATGAGTAATTGTTGAAACAATCTTTTTATTTGCTTCAAACAATTCTTCTTTTAATAAATCACGAGTTACATCATCATAAGTAAAAACAGAATATCTGTCTTTATTTCCTCCAATATAATGTTGTCTTTCAACCAATCGTCTGTTTTCATTAAAAGTCATTTGATAATCATCAATAAAACTTGTTCTCTTATCTTTTTGCTTATAATTAGTATCAGTTTCATATTTTTGATAGCGAACAGTAAGAGGATAGCCCAACAGGCCATAATCAGAAGTTGTAACTGGAACTATCTGTGCTTTAGATACAAAAACACTGCAAAATAACAAAGCTATTAATAAATATGTTCTATTTTTCAACATCTTTTAATGATATTAGATTGATAAATAATTTATTTATATGAAAAGCAAAGATACAAATAAAATTATATTTTAAAGGTCTGTGCTATTAAATTTTATATTCTTGGTGCAATAATACTTTAGAAAATAGCAATAACACATTTGTTTATCCAAATATATTATTAATCTCTTCTATATCTAATTTATGAATTATCTTCTTTCCAAATGGACTTATTTCACAACTGGAAGAAGAAAACAATTGACCAACAATTCCTAACATCTCCTCATCTTGAAGTTGTTTGCCTTCCTTAATTGATAATCGTTTAGCCATTGTTAAGGCAATTTTTTGACTCTTAGGAGAAGGAGAATTGAAGTTAGTTTGATTTAATTCAAATAATAAATCTTCTAATATTATTTGTGCATCATCGGAATTCATTTCATTGGGAGTGGCAGTTATGTTAAAACTTCCATCATTTTGATATTCTATTGCAAAACCATATTTCCTAATATCTGGCAATAGTTCCAAAAGTTGAGTGGTGTGAGTTGGAGAAAAGAAATGATTGTAAGGGAAAAGAAGTTGTTGACAAGAAATATCTGCAAAATCCATTGAAGAAAACTTATCATAAAGTATTCTTTGTGAAGCTCTCTCTTGATTGATTATTAATATATTGTTTTTAGTCTTTGTAATAATATATTTATTCAAAAATTGAATTACTTCCGGATTATTATTTGAATAGTTTGTATTAAAGTTTTCTTCAATAGTTAATATGTTTACTCCCTTATCTTCAAAAATATCTTCTTGCTTATGATATGAAATATTATTAGTTGTTTCTTTCTCAAAAGGATTATAGTCGGGATTAAAATTAGTTCTTGGCATTGTAGGCATTTCTCCTTTTTTCAATGGAGTAAACTCAAAACTACTATCCAATGAAAAATCTAATTGATTTATTAGAGTGAATTGTCCTAAACTTTTCTTTGCTGCTGCATATAAAACAGCATAAATTACTTTATCATCCAAAAATTTAATTTCGGTTTTTGTTGGATGAATATTTACATCAATATTTTCTGGATTTACATTCAAATGAATAAAGAAAGCAGGGTAGGTCTTCTCCTGAATTAATCCTTGATAGGCTCTATCTATACTATTTGCAAGATAGGTATTACGCATATACCTGTTATTTACAAAAAAATATTGTTCAGATTTATTTTTCTTTACATATTCAGCCTTAATAATAAAACCACTTATCTTAACTGCATCAATTTCTTCCTCAATTGGCAAAAGTCTTTCATTATATGCCTTACCGAAAAGGTCAATTATTCTCTTTTTAAGATTTTGTTTATCAAGTTTATGTATTAATTTACCATTATTATAATATGTAAAAGCAATATCATTATTTATAAGTGCAGTGCGAATAAACTCTTCAAGAATATGATTATTCTCTATTTGTTCAGTTTTAAGAAAATTTCTTCTTGCAGGAACATTATAAAAAAGATTTTTAACTGAAATAGAAGTTCCTTTTTCGCAAGCAATTGGAGTTTTATTCTTACAAACATTTCCTTCCATCTCAACAAGAGTACCCAATTCCTGATTCTCCTGTTTGGTTTTCATTTCAACATGAGCAATGGCAGCAATAGAAGCAAGGGCTTCTCCACGAAAACCCATTGTTGTAAGATGAAAAAGATCTTCAGATGTTTTTATTTTTGATGTTGCATGGCGTTCAAATGAAATTAAGGCATCTTCTTCATTCATGCCAGTACCATTATCAATAACTTGAATAAGAGTTTTACCTCCGTCCTTTATATTTAATTGTATATGGGTAGCTTTAGCATCAATTGCATTTTCAATTAATTCTTTTACAACGGAAGCTGGTCTTTGAACAACTTCACCTGCAGCAATTTGATTAGAAATATTGGGAGGGAGAATTTTAATTAAATTAGGCATATTACCATTTTTCAACAAATGTTAGGAGAAAATACAGTGCAATTAAAAGTAAAGATGCAATTAAAATAATTCTTAATACTGGAATTGGTTTTTTAATTTTTTCATCCTTTTTGTCTTGCATTGTCTTACGAAAGGTAATTCTTCTATTAAATGATTCTCCGTCATTTGGACCATACTTAGCTTTTAATTGTTCCAATTCTTCTTTCTTTGGATCATAAAAGCGTGGTTTATATTCAAATTTGCGAGGTTTTTTTGGAGTAAAAAATGCCATAAAATTATTATTTTTTCAATTTTGGGTTCTTTTATTATTGCAAAATTAGTGTTTTTTCTTCTTTAATGAAAATATCCCGCATTTTTTCACTATTTTTGCAGGCTCATTAAGTTTAAGGCAAATTTATATAACCTTCAAAAACAAGTATTTTTATGACAAGTAATGAAATCCGTACTGCATTTTTAAACTTTTTTGCTTCCAAAGAACATTCAATTGTACCTTCTGCTTCTATGGTTGTGAAGAATGACCCAACTCTTATGTTTACTAATGCTGGTATGAATCAGTTTAAAGAAATATTCTTGGGAAACAGTCCAAAGATTTCTCCTCGTATTGCTGATACACAAAAATGTTTACGTGTTTCAGGAAAACATAATGATTTGGAAGAAGTAGGACACGATACCTATCATCATACAATGTTTGAAATGTTGGGTAACTGGTCTTTTGGAGATTATTTTAAAAAGGATGCAATTGCTTGGGCTTGGGAGTTTTTAACTAAGGTTGTTAAACTAAATCCTGAGGATTTATATGTAACAGTTTTTGAAGGTGATGAAAAGGACAACCAGCCAAAAGATATAGAAAGCTACAACTATTGGAAAGAAATTATCAGTGAAGATAGAATTTTGGAAGGAAACAAAAAAGATAATTTTTGGGAAATGGGCGATCAAGGTCCTTGTGGTCCTTGTTCTGAAATACATGTTGACTTAAGAGATGAAAGTCAAAAGAAAGAAATAAGCGGAAAAGATTTAGTTAATAAGGATCATCCTTTAGTTGTTGAAATTTGGAACTTGGTTTTTATTCAATTTAATCGTTTGGCAAATGGAAGTTTGGAACCTTTAAAAGAAAAGCATGTTGATACAGGAATGGGGTTTGAACGTCTTTGTATGGCTATTCAAAAGAAGAAATCAAACTACGAAACAGATATTTTTCAAACCTATATTCAATTCTTAGCTAAAGAATCCAATAAGGTTTATGGTCAAGACAAAATGGCTGATGTTGCAATGAGAGTTTGTGCTGATCATATTCGTGCTGTTGCTTTTGCAATTGCTGATGGACAACTTCCTTCCAATGCAAAACAGGGATATGTTATTCGTAGAATTCTTCGTCGTGCTATTCGTTACGGCTATACTTTCTTAGAATTTAAAGAACCATTTATGTATAAAATTGTTCCTTTATTAGTAGAAAAGATGGGAGGACAATTTGAAGAGTTAAAACGAAATGAATCCTTAATTTCAAAGGTTATAAAGGAAGAGGAACAAGCTTTCTTAAGAACATTATCTAATGGTATAATTAAATTTGAAAAATACACTGAAAGCTTAACAAATAAAACTATTGACGGAAATTTTGCTTTTGAACTTTTTGATACTTACGGTTTCCCAATTGACCTTACCTGTTTAATGGCTAAGGAAAAAGAATTGGAAGTTGATATGAATGGATTTGAGCAAAATCTTCAACAACAAAAAGAACGCTCAAGAAATGCAGCTCATATTGACACTGATGATTGGGTGGAAATTAAAGAAGGAGAGAAGACTAAATTTTTGGGATATGATAGTTTAAATGCTGAAGTTGAAATTCTTCGTTACAGAAAAATTAAACAAAAAGATAAGACATTCTATCAATTAGTTTTCAATCAAACTCCTTTCTATGCTGAACTTGGAGGTCAAATAGGAGATAGCGGTTACATTGAAAATGATGAAGAAAAGATTAATGTTATAAATACCAAAACTGAAAACGGATTGGCAGTTCATTTGGTTAATTCTCTTCCTCAAAATGTTAATTCTTCTTTCAATGCAGTTGTTAATGTTGAAAGAAGACATAAAATTGAAGCAAATCACTCTGCAACACATCTTCTTCATTATGCTTTAAAAGAAGTTTTGGGCTCACATATTGAACAAAAAGGTTCAATGGTTGATGATGAAAGATTACGTTTTGACTTTTCTCATTTTGCAAAGCTAACAGATGAAGAAATTCAAAAAGTAGAAATGAAAGTAAATTCTATAATTCGCCAAAATATAATTGCTAACGATAGAAGAGAAATGCCAATTGACGATGCTCGTAAATTAGGAGCAGTTGCTTTGTTTGGTGAAAAATATGGAGATAAAGTTAGAGTGATGCAATTTGGTGATTCAATTGAATTATGTGGAGGAACTCACGTAAGTGCTACTGGAAACATAGGTATGTTTAAGATAGTTTCCGAATCAGCAATTGCTGCATCTGTTAGAAGAATTGAAGCAATCACTGGAGCTAAGGTAGAAGAACTTATTTACGATTATTCTTCAATGGTTGATAATGTTCGTTCCGTTCTTAAACAAGCAAATATTCAACAGGCAATTCAAAAATTAGTTAGTGAAAACGAGAGTCTAAAAGAATCTATTGAGAATTTCCAAAAGGAAAAAACAGATTCTCTTTTTGACCAATTAAAGAATAAAACAGAACTTTTTGAAGGCGTAAACTATATTGAATTGAATCTTGCAATTTCTCCAAACATAATAAAAGACATTGCATACAGATTCAAAAATCATTTTAATGATAATAATTTTGTATTTATTGCAGGAAGTGTATTCGACAGCAAACCAACACTTATAATAATGTTATCTCAAGATCTTGTTAAGAAAGGAAAAAATGCTGGTTCAATTGTTAGAGAAGCATCCAAACTTATTCAAGGTTCAGGAGGAGGACAACCTTTCTTTGCAACAGCAGGAGGAAAAAACACTGAAGCGATTCAAGAAGCAATCCTTAAAGCAAAGGAATTAATTTTTGCATAACACTTAAAAATAATAGATGAAAAAAATCAGAAACATTGCCATTATTGCGCACGTTGACCATGGCAAAACAACTTTAGTGGATAGAATGCTTTATCAAGCAAAACTATTTCGCGACAATCAAGAAACAAAAGAATTAATACTTGACAATAATGACCTTGAAAGAGAAAGAGGCATTACAATTTTATCAAAAAACGTATCAATACAATACAAAGACTTTAAGATAAACATTATTGATACTCCGGGCCACAGTGATTTTGGAGGAGAAGTAGAAAGAGTTTTAAATATGGCAGATGGAGTTTTACTTTTGGTTGATGCCTTTGAAGGACCTATGCCTCAAACTCGTTTTGTATTGCAAAAAGCAATTGATTTGAACTTAAAACCAATTGTTGTTATTAATAAAGTAGATAAACCTAACTGTAATCCTGAACATACTCAAGAAAAAGTTTTCGACCTTATGTTTAATTTAGGAGCAACTCAAGATCAATTGGATTTCCCAACTGTTTTTGGTTCTTCAAAAGAAGGATGGATGAGTGAAGACTATAGAAATCAAACCGAAGATATTTCTTACCTTTTAGATAAAATAATTGAAGTTATTCCAGAACCACAATATGAAGAAGGAACAACACAATTAATGATTTCTTCTTTAGACTATTCTTCTTATGTTGGAAGAATTGCTGTAGGAAGATTATCTCGTGGAACTCTTCAAGCTGGTATGGATGTTATGTTATGTAAAGCTAACGGAGATAATATTCGTTCAAGAGTTAAGGAACTTTACACTTTTGAAGGTTTGGCTAAAGAAAAGACTAAGAATGTAATAGAAGCAGGAGAAATTTGTGCTGTTTTGGGAATGGATAATTTTGATATTGGTGATTCAATTTGCGATCTTGAAAACCCTGAACCACTAACTCCAATTAAGATTGACGAGCCTACAATGAGTATGCTTTTCACAATCAACAATTCTCCATTCTTTGGAAAAGAAGGAAAGTTTGTTACTTCTCGACATTTGAGAGACAGACTTTATGCTGAATTGGAAAAGAACTTAGCACTAAAAGTTAAGGAAACAGAATCTCCAGACTCATACATTGTTTACGGAAGAGGGATATTACACCTTTCAATTTTGATTGAAACAATGCGTAGAGAAGGTTATGAACTTCAACTTGGACAACCAAAAGTAATTATAAAAGAAATTGACGGGAAAAAATGCGAACCAATGGAACAGTTAACAATTGTTGTTCCTGAAGCATTTGCTGGAAAGGTTATTGAATTAGTAACTCTTCGAAAGGGTGAAATTATTTCAATTGAACCAAAAGGAGACCGTTCTCAATTAGACTTTTCAATTCCTTCAAGAGGTATTATTGGTTTAAGAAACAATATTCTTACAGTTTCAGAAGGAGAAGCAATTATTGCTCATCGCCTTGTTGGGTTTGAACCTTGGAAAGGAGAGATTGGGGGAAGAAGAATGGGCTCACTTATTGCTAAAGAAACAGGAACAGCAATTGAATATTCAATAAATAAACTGCAAGACAGAGGAAGATTTTTTGTTGATCCAGGAGAAGAAGTTTATACTGGAATGGTTATTGGAGAAAACAATCGTCCTGATGATATTGTAGTTAATGTTGCAGTTACCAAAAAACTTTCTAATATGAGAGCCTCTGGAAGTGATGATAAAGTATCAATTGCACCAGCTGTTCATTTCTCTTTGGAAGAATCAATGGAGTATATTGCTGATGATGAATATTTGGAAGTTACTCCAAAAAATCTTCGTATAAGAAAGATTTTACTTAACGAAACAGACCGCAAAAGAGCATCTAAATAGTATTTATAACTGATTAATGCTTAATTAGAAATAAGAAAAGCTTGATTAGAAAAATTTAATCCTTATTTAAATCTCAAAACAACCGCATTGTTTACTCAAAACAATGCGGTTATTTTTATAAAACAATGGCATTGTTCTGCCAAAACAATGCGGTTGTTTTGAGAAAACAATGGCATTGTTTTTAGTTCTAAAAGAAGTTTAATTAGTTTTATACTTAATTCTTTTAGATTAAAGCTTTATTTGTCTACTTATAAACCTTATTTTCTGTAATTTATATAAACAAAAAATAGGACGTATTAATAAAATACATCCTTTTTTTCAATTAATGTATTATTGAAATCTCTACTTAATTTCAGCTGCGTTAACAACCTTTACTTTTAACTAAATTTATTGTGCAAGATTTGTTACTACTATTCTATATTATTATTGGGATTTATAATTCGATACTTTTTTTGTGAGGGATATGTTATCCCGTAAAACGGAATCCTTTTTAAACATTAGACGCCTTTAAAGAAAAATCTCACAAGGAAAATTAATATTAACAATTATCATAATATTATTTTGTCTATAAAAGAAGAATATTGTATATTTGTCGCAAATTATAAATCATATTTTTATGATAGTTTTTGTTTATAATTTCCTATTCCTTCTTTATGTTATTCTTATAGCATTATCCTTTCTTTGTAAATTCAATCCCTTCCTTTCTAATTTACCTTTTGCATTCAAGCCCAAAAACAAGATTAACCTTATTAACTAATTATAATTATGAAAAAGCTAATCTTAACAATAGCCTTAGTGTTTGCATTATTGAAAGTTAATGCACAGACACAATATGATACAATAGTTTATCATCCTTATGATTTAAGTCAAAATTATTTTGGAAGTATGAATTTAGTTTATCATGGATTACGTTCACAGATATGTTATGGTTGCACTTCTGGCAATCTTCCTGATACAAATGTACCATGTTGGCCAGATGGATATATAACAGCAAGAAATGAATATGAAGTTAGAGGTGTTGCACAACCCTATCATTTTGATTCAACAGTTACAGTTATAGGAATAGCTGTAAAAGTTGCTAATGGTAGCTTACAACCGTATTTAAATGGAACTGTATTTTTCCGAATAATGGATATGGAATTTAAAGAATTAGGGGAAACACCAATCTTCCCTTGGTATACTCCAGACTCAAATGGATATAAATGGCATATGTTTTTTGATGAAATACAAGTAAAGGATTTTGTATTAGCAGGTGATATTCCTGCATATAGTCAACATGGATTTACTGTATTATATCCTTGCACTTGGAGTTTATATGATACAATAGGATGTTTGGAGAATTATCTTCGTTCCAGTGGAATGCCTTATGATACAATGTATGTTGGAATAGATTACCATGCTCCAGATCCATTTGCAACAGTAACTGACACTTTATATGCATCAAAGTTTGCAGAGAGTCCTTGGTTATTGAAAGATAGTGTATGGGTTCGTTTTGCTGATGACCCAGTTTATAATTTATATCAAAAGACATTTATAGAGTTTCTTCCAATACTTAAAGTTCCAAGATCAGATAGTTTAAGTTTGGTTGAAGAAATAAGTAATGATAACACAATAAAGCTTTATCCTAATCCAGCAGGAAATACTTTAAATATAGAAAGTCAAGATATAATAAAAGAAATAGAGTTCTACGATGCTTTAGGAAAGAAAGCAAAGGCAATAACACTAAATAAAAAAGAAGCTACGATAGATATAAGTTCTCTCGCAAAGGGTAATTATATTATAAACTTAATTACCGATAAAGGAAAAATAACTAAGAAATTGGTTGTAAAATAAAGAAGATACAATTATGAAAAAGTTAATCTTAACAATAACATTGTTTTTTGCATTTATAGGAGCTAATGCACAAACTCAATATGATACAATTGTTTATCATCCTTATGATTTAAGCAACTGTTATTGGGGAAGTATGGATCTTGTTTATCACGAAAATCACGCAATCTTTTGTGATAGTTGTACTACTTCATACTATCCAGGTACTAATATTCCATGTTTTGGATCTGAGCCAATTACAGGAAGAAATCGATATGATGTTAGAGGTGTAGCACAACCGTATCATTTTGATTCAACTGTTACAGTGATAGGAGTAGCTTTAAAACTATATAATTATAATGATTGTTTAGCTCCTTCTTTATATGGTACTGTATTCCTACGAATAATGGATATGGGCTTTAATGATTTGGATTCTTCAGCAATAGATTCATGGTATAGTCCTGAATCTAATGGATATAAACTGCATTACTTTTCTAATGAAGTACAAGCAAAAGATTTCTATTTAGCAGGTGATATACCCGCTTTTAATCAATATGGATTTCATATAAATTATCCTTGCACATGGAGTGTATATGATTCAACAGGATGTTTAGAAAATCTTTATCATTCAGTAAATTTGCCTTATGATACAATGTATGTTGGGATAAATTATTATAATCCTGACCCATGGGCAACAGTAACAGATACACTAATTGGAACTCGTTTTGAAGATAGTCCTTGGTTAAAGAAAGATGGTAAATGGGTACGTTTTTCTGATGACCCTGTTTATGATTTATATCAAAAAACATTTATTGAGTTTCTTCCAATTCTAAAAATTGGTGATGGCTTAATTTTAGGAGAAGAAATAAGTAATGATAACACAATAAAGCTTTATCCTAATCCAGCAGGAAATACTTTAAATATAGAAAGTCAAGAAATAATAAAAGAAATAGAGTTTTACGATGCTTTAGGAAAGAAAGCAAAGGCAATAACACTAAACAGAAAAGAAGCTACGATAGATATAAGCTCTCTTGCTAAGGGTAATTATGTTGTAAACTTAATTACCAACAAAGGAAAAATAACTAAGAAATTGGTTGTAAAATAAAGAAGAAGGGATTTACTTATGAAGTAAATCCCTTATATAGTAATCAATAAATATTATATCTAAATTATTTAATTGGATGAGCTTCGTTGAAAGCTTTCAGTCTAACTGCTAATTCTGGTAACATTTCATTTGGAACTAAAGAAACACAAGCTCTTGCACCTTCGTTGCGAGAACTTCCAGTAATATCTAAAGATATTGCACTAATTCCATAATAAACTAATGCATCTAACATTTCAACTCCAGTCATATTTGGATAAGAGAAAGTGAAATAGAATCCATCAGCAACATCAACATCAAGGTCTTTGTCGTAAACAATTTTAAATCCATTGTCAGTGAAAGCTTTTTTCATTATCTTAGCTTTTCTTTCATAATCCAAAAGGTCTTCTCTGAAATTGAACTTTCCTTCATTACATGCTTTAAATATTGCAGTTAATGCATATTGAGGAGAGTGTGCTGTTCCTGAAGTTAAAGCATAAAGAGAGCCAAAAACTAAGGCTTTACCAAAACTGCGTTGATTGAAATATTTTTGAAGAGTATCACTTTCAAAAGCAAAAAGTTCTGGAGAGATAACCATTACTGCAATTCTTTCTCCTGCATAAGAAAATGCCTTACTTCCAGAAATCATTAAAATGTATTTCTTTGCCCAATTAGCTGCTGAAGGTTGGAAAGGTGCAACACCTGGTTGAGAATAATCTTCTCTAAAATCCATTCCAAAATAAGCAAGGTCTTCAATAACTACTACATCATATTTATTGGCAACTTCTGCAATTATTTGTAGTTCTTCATGATTGAAACAGAACCAAGCAGGATTGTTAGGAGAGGAGTAAAGCAAACAAGAAAAGTCTCCCTTTGAAAGATATGATTCTAATTTAGCTCTAAGTTTATCACCTCTGAAATCATAAACATCAAAATGTTCTGTTTCTAATCCTAAAATTCTACATTGAGATTTTTGTACTGGAAATCCTGGATCAATGAAAAGAACTTTATTCTTATTTGGATTCATTCTTGAAATTGTCAAAAAAGAAGCAAAGCCTCCTTGCATTGAACCAACTGTTGGTACACAACAATCTTCAGGAACATTAATATTTATGAAGTTCTTTACAAATAGTGCTGTTTGTTGTTTTAGTTCTTTTGTTCCGTATATGTCTGGATAAATTGAAGCAACTCCATTTTGAAGAGCTTCTATTTGAGCATCTAATCCTATCTTTGTTGCTGGTAATCCGGGAATTCCCATTTCCATACGAATAAACTTTTCACCAGTTGCTCCTTCAACATCATCAATAATCTTTTTTACTTCACGTATAGATGCAGAGCCAACGCTTTTAATTTTGTTTTTTTCTAAAATCCCGTCAATGAGATTTTTTTCAAATGGAATATTTTGCATAAATAATTAAGAGTTTTGATTTGTATTAATAATTAAATTTCTACTAAAATTTAATATCACTACGATTGTAGGGATTATTAGTTGTATTATTGTAATCACCCTCTGAACGGGTGTTAAATTGATTATTTAATTGGTTATTTTGAGCTGCTCTTATTTGTTCATATTTGTTAGTATTGGCAGGATTGATTTCGCACATTATGGTAATTACTCTATCTTTTTCCATACTTGGTGCTTCTTTAAATATTTGTACAATCTCATCAGCTTTTGCATCAATAAATTGTTGAACACATATTAGTTGAGTTTTTTCTCTGTTAGTTTTCTGTAATGCTTCCAAAGCTGTCAATATGCTATTTCTCGCCTCAGCTTGATTGTCTGATGCCATTCTGTCTAAACCTAAAAGATGATAATTATACCATACGTCATGCATTGAGCGATAAGTTGGATTATTATAATTTTCACTTATCCAATATTTGTTTTTTTGGTTTTCGAATGACTTCCAACCTTTTTGAGCTGACTTTTGTGCAGCAGTAACTATGTTTTGACAAATTCTAAAATAGGGTGCACCTCCATTAGAAGAAAAAGAATCAGCATCGATTGCAAGAAAATAATATAGGTAGAAAGCTATGGTTGAAGTAAGATTATCATAATAAGTGTTTTCTTCAAATTCTAAAGGAGCTCCTTCAACATATTTGAAAAAATAATCAGTTTCTTGAGAATTGAGCATTGTCGTTGTGTAGGAAGAATTATAAACAGGACGTCGAAGTTGAATGGAAATATAATCTGCCTTAAAATCTTCTTGAGAAGGACGGTCTTTAACTAATATTGAAATTGAACCTTCAATCTTTTCTTCAGTCTTATAGTTAAAATTTGTCCATTTTCTATTATTGATAAAATCGTTAAGAGCGGTTTGCATACTTTCATATATTTTTCTGTCAGTTCCTTGCACAGTGGAGGAAACACTAACTTGAATTTTAAACTCTTGAGAGAATAAAACAGTTGAAAAAATAAGGAAAGTAAATATTAAAAAAATATTCTTCATAATGAAACAAGCTTATTAACAATATCTATAGCAACTTCTTCTTTTGTTTTAAGTTTGAAATGTTCTATTTTTTGATTCTTATCAATAATAGTAATCTTATTTGTTGGAGTTCCAAATCCAGCACCTTTATCATTTAGAGAATTTAAAACAATAAAGTCAAGATTTTTATTGATTAGTTTCTTCTTAGCATTTTCCAATTCATCATCAGTTTCTAAAGCAAAGCCTACAAGAATTTGATTCTTCTTTTTTTCTTTTCCCAATGTTGCAAGAATATCTTTAGTAGGAGTAAGAGTTAAATTTAAATTAGTTTGAGCCTTCTTAATTTTATTCTTTTCTTGATTAATAGGTTTGTAGTCTGCAACTGCAGCTGAAAGAATAGCAACATCACATTTTGGGAAGTGTTTGGTAGTTTGGACAAACATCTCTTCAGAAGAAACAACATTAATACGATTAATATTATTGTTTTGAACTTCTAAATGAGTTTTTGCAGAAACTAAAATTACATTTGCACCTCTTGAAGCCAATTCTTCAGCTATACAATAACCCATCTTTCCTGATGAATTATTACCAATATATCTTACTGCATCTATTTGCTCTTGAGTGCCTCCTGCAGTAACTAAAATTGTCTTGTCTTTTAATTCAAGTTTTTTTGAATAAAACTCTTTAAGAAATTTTACTATTTCTATTGGTTCTTGCATTCTTCCTTCTCCTTCATAACCACATGCCAAAAAACCTTGTGTTGAAGAAATAATATTAATTCCATTTTCTTTAAGAGTATGAATATTTCTTTTTACTAAAGGATTAGAATACATTTTAGTATTCATTGAAGGTGCAATAAAAACATCCTTATCAAAAGCTAAAAAAGAAGTTGAAAGAGGACAATCCGCTATTGCATTTGCAAATTTTCCAATTATATTAGCTGTTGCAGGAGCAACAACAAAACAATCTGCCCAATCAGTTAAAGATATATGTTCTGTTGAATATTCATTATTGGAGAACATATTATAATAAACCTCATTTTGTGATAAGGTTTGAAGAGTGGTAAGGGTAACAAATTCTAAGGCATTTTGAGTAACAACCACTTTTACTTGACAATCCCTTTTTATTAATTCTCTAATTAATAAAGGTGTTTTGTAAGCAGCAATTCCTCCGCTTATGCCAATTAGAATTTTTTTCCCTTTAAGCATTATAATTCAATAATTATATTATCTCTTTGCTCTTTTAGCTCTTTCTTTGTTTTCTTTGTTTTCAATAGCTTGTTGAACTTCAAGAACCATTTCGTTAACAACCCCTTTACCATTTTCATCATTACGATAAACTATTTGGTCATTAAGATATTCATTAATAGCAATAAGTGTAGGTTTTGGAAGTTGTTCGTAAAAACGAGTAATTTCTATTTGCTCTCTGTTTTCAAAAACCTCTTCAAGATTATCTGATTGGGAAGTAAACTCTTCAATCTTACGATATAGTTCCTGTTTCAAATCTTGTGATATTTGATTAGCTCTTTTTGAAATCATACTAACAGTTTCGTAAACATTTTCTGTTACTTCATTAAACTCATTAAGATTGCGTGTCTTAGTGGTTTTATCCGCTGTTGTTCTTTTATAATCCATTTTCTATATTTATTTTTATTATTTTACTTTTTCCAAACAGATTTCATTAATCTTCTTTAGTTCTGAAAGCTTTGTAGATTCAGGGTAAAGAGCTTCAAACTTTTGAAACTCATTAATTACAGATTGAAATCTTTCACCTTTTTTATCAGCAATACTGTTATCAGCAAATTTATATCCTGCAAGAATTATATAATACATTGCATCTTCTCTATATTTTGCATCTGGGTATGTGCTAAGAAAAGTTTTTAATGAAGCTTGAGCTGATTGATAATTGCCAGTTTTATAGTAATTGTATGCGTTCTCATAATCTTTTCTAATAAGTTTATCTCTTAAAATATCCATATATTTATTTGCTTCCTTAACCTTTGGAGAAGAAGGATATTTATCAACAAATGATTGGAATTGTTGAAGAGATTCTTTTGTTAGAGTTTGATCTAATGAATAAGTAGGTGATTCAAGATACTTGCAATAAGCTGCTTGGAAAAGAGCTTCTTGAGCATCTTTTGAGAATGGGAACCAACGAACAAAATTTTCAAATTGATAGCCAGCTCCATAATAATCACCAGAACCTAAAAGACTTTTTGCGTAATACAGATTAACACTTTCGGCTTTATCTCTTCCACGATAATACAATAAAAGATTTTCAAACAATTGTGTAGAGTGAAAATAATCTTTTTGGTTAAAAGCTTTAACCGCTGCTTCATATTTTGCTTCATGATCATTGCTTTTAAGAAGTTTTTTATGTTTACTTCCAGCACAAGATGTTAGTATTAAGCAAATTAAAATAGCTATTAAGGATAAATTTCTATTATTCATAAGTTGCAAAGATAGTTATATTTTTACAAACCAAACGAATAAAGATTAAACATATTTTGTAGGCAGGCATTAAATATGATTTTTTATGAATAAATGCATTATAAAAATCAAAGAATATTATTGGTGAAAACTTTATATTCTTTCTAATAGTTTTGAATCTATCTTTATAATTTAAAAAAGTGGCAAGAATATAAGATATGATTTATAGCCAATTAGAATAGATATTGATAGAAAAATCAAAGCCCAAAATATTGCTGGAATTTTTGTTGTTTTGGCAATATTGGTAGCATCACCAGCTTTTTTGGGTTGAGTTATTGAAATATAACAAAGCAATAAGGTTGCAAAAAAATTATCTATAGCAATTATAAATCCAAATACCATTAGAATATGGTTGGAAAAATTAATAATTGTATTAGGGATAAGAATTAATGCAAGATTTAATGAAGCAAAAATCAAAGTCCAAAGTATTCCATAGAGGTTTCTTATCCAAAATATTAGTGCAATAATGGAGATAAATAAGAAAAAATAAAAGAAATAATGGTTCCAAGACTTACCTAATGAATAAAAAAGCAAGTAGGAGAATAGTGCAGAAAAAATATATCCAGCACTGGAGACTAAAAACACTTTAAATTTACCTTTGGATTTTGTAGTGCATGAACCTGAAGCATTATCATTAAGTTTTATTTCGCTTACTTGCCCACCAGTTAAAAGAGCCATAAAAGCATGTGAAAGTTCGTGAATTAGAGTATTGATTGAACGAAATGCTATTCCTATATTCTTAATTCTAATAACTAAGATTATTAATATCAAACTTACAATTATAAATATCTTATCTGGCATTCCAAATCCTCCACGATTCTTCTGCTTGATAGCAAAGCATATCAAATCCATTAATTGTTTTTGCCCCTTTTGTTTTTGCCATCTTAAGTAAAAGAGTTTCTTCAGGATTATATATCAAATCAAAAACAATATGTTTGTTAGTAATATATTCAATGTCAATATCTGGCATTTGCATTAAATAAGGTAACATTCCTAATGGAGTTGTATTAATTATTAACTTGTGTGTTTCAATTAAAGTAGGAGTGAGTGAAGAATAATTAATTTCATTGTCTGAAAGAATAGATTTTCGAGTTAGAATTTTGAATGGGATATTTAGTTTTTTAAGTGTAAAAGAAACTGCTTTTGAAGCTCCTCCACTACCTAAGATAAGAGCCATAATATTCGTATTTTCAAGATTTTCCAATAAAGATTTCTCAAAACCAAAAGTATCTGTATTATATCCTTTTAAATTTTTTTGATTTTCTTTTTTTTCTATTCTTACAACATTAACAGCACCAATTTCTTTAGCTTCATTATCTAAAAAATCTAAATAAGGGATTATTTCTTCTTTATAAGGCATTGTAATATTAAAACCCTCAAGTTCATTATAATTACTTTTAGGATTACTTGATTTTACTCTACTAATAAAATCTTCTAACAAAGAGACCTCGAAATTTTTGTAAATACAATTTTCAATTCCTTCTCTGAGAAATTTCTCTTTAAAATAAGACTCAGAAAAAGAATGTTCTAATGGATAACCAATTAAACCAAAGAGTTTAATCTTCATTATTCTATTTTTGACTACTTGCTTTTTTCTTTTTAATAAAATTACTGTAAACCAAATATGCTACAAATAAAACTCCAAGTCCAAGCAATATATAAGAAAGTTCTGAACTATATTCATTAATTAAATCGGCTTGACCATGTGCTAAATAACCTAATAATGCTAAAATAATATTCCATACACCTGCACCAAGAGTTGTAAATAAAACAAAAGGTAGTAATGGCATTTTTGCTAAACCAGCTGGTATTGAAATTAATTGACGAATGCCAGGAACCAATCTTCCAATAAAGGTTGAGCTTCTACCATGTTTAACAAAATAGTTTTCTGCTTTAGTTACCTTTTCACTGCTTAAAAGACATAATTTTCCAAATTTTGAATCAGCAAACTTATGAACAATTGGTCTTCCCAACCATAAAGCAAGAAAATAATTAATTAATGCTCCAATTATTGCACCAATAGTTGCAAAAACAATAACTAAAAATATATTTAAATCACTTCCTTCCTTACTTGCTTTATAGGCAGCAGGAGGGACAACAACTTCAGAAGGGAAAGGTATAAATGAACTTTCTATTGTCATCAAAAGAGTTATTGTTCCATAATTCATATTATCCATATACCAAGAAGTAATTTGCTCAACTTTTGTTTGTTTCTTTTGATTTTGAACAGGTATTGTGGTAGTAGTTTCTGAATTTAAATTAGCAAATGAGTTTGAAATAAATCCAAAAACAAAAATAAATAATAGAATAAACTTAATCTTTTTCATTAATATATGTTTTAATTAGGGTTTCGTAATTAGGATTTTTTAATAGAGAAGGACAATATTCTTCTAACATTTTTAAAGACACATCATAATTGAGCAAAAGTCTAAACAGATAATCTTCTAAATGATCTTTTAAATATGATTCTCTTGAAGACAATTCAATTAGTGTAAAATAAATGCCAGGTTCTTCAAATTTATTGTTATCTATGGTTTCTCTTAATAGATTAATAGCTTCCATCAGTCTATTATTTGACACCATTGCCATTGCCCAGTTTATTGTAACTATTGCCAATTCTTCACCTTCTTCATAAAGAGATTGATATATATCTTCACTTAAACTTATATAGTTCTCTTTATATAACATTTCTGCATAAGTGAGTTTATAATGAATGTTTTGAGGTTCAAGTTCAATTGCTCTTTTAATGTTTGGTTCAGCATTAGTAAAATCATTTTTTTCAAAATAACTCATAGCTAATCCCAACCATGCATCTGCGAAAAATTCAAGTTTCTTAGTAGCTTCTTTAAAATAATAAATAGCCTTTTCGAAATTGTTTTGCTTTTCATAAGCATCACCTAAAAAGAAAAGAATAATATGTTCATCTGGTTTTATTTCAAGAGCTTCATGAAAACAATTAATTGCTTCAGAATAATTCTCCAGAGAAATATAAGCTTCAGCTTTACTTAGATAAGCTTCAGCATTTTTGTCATTTATTGCAATTGCCAAATCCAATGCAGTAATTGCATCAAAATAGTTTTCTGTATTGAAAAGTAAATTTGAATAAGCTATCCAATTTTGTTCTGAAAAAGGTTTTTTTTCACATAGCTTCTTTAAAAACAAAACTGAAGATTCAGTATCATCAAGAAATTGAGCAGCATAAGCAAAATTTTGCAGTAAAGATTCATCTGTAGGACTAATTAAAAGTGCTTTCTTAAAAACTTTTACTGCTGAAGAATAGTTTTCAGTAGAGACATATTCTTCTCCTAATAATATGTATGTTTCAATATCTTTATCATCTAATTTAAGAAGATATTGATAAAGATTTATAGCTTTAGAACTTAAACCTGCTTGAGAATATAATGTTGCTAAAGCAAAAATTAGACTATCATCATTAGGAGTTTTTTCTCTTTGCTCTTCTAAAATTTTTATTGCTTTTTGTGGAGATTCTTCTAAAGAAATACATTGAGCTTGCCTAATTAGAAATTTAATTTCATTAGGATAAAGGCTTAAAGCAAACTCAACTGCTGATTTTGCCATTTGAGTTGCATCAGAAGCAAAATAATGATCAATAATTTCTAATAAGTCTTCAGAATCAAAAAAACAACTTTGGTCATTAAATAAGCAATTCTCAAACTTTTCAATCAGTTCGTTTAAATCCTCATCTAATTCGTCAAATTCTTCGTTCATAGACGTAAATCTTTAGGAATCATTGCTACTCGATAAAGCTTATTGTTCTTATAGATAATATATATATTTCCAAAATAGAACCAATGACGATTACTTCCATCAAAATTATTCATTACTTCTCTTTCAGGTTTTCCCCAAGACATTTGTGCCATATTAATTGTCATTGTAGGAATTAATTCCTTTTGAAGGATTGCATTAAAATGTGTAGTGTAAGTATCTTTATACTTCAAAACTTTATTTCCTTCAATCAATGAATTTGAGAAACTTAGTTTATCTCCCAAATTGTAATCAGCAGCAAGATAGAATTTTCTTCCTTTTTTATTTCTTAAAAGCATTTGGAATTTACCATCTTTAACCAAGAAATCAATACATTGGAAAACATCACCACGATTAATTGTAACAGGTGTTTTACGCTTTGTATCAATTACAGTTGTTTTGTACTTTTCTCCTCTGTATACAAATTCTCTATACAAATAATCTTCTTTAGCATTTTTCAAAAATGATTCAACAACAAAAGGGAATACACTTCTTTGACTTACAATTGGATATTTATAATAAGCTGTATCTCTTGAACCAGGAACAACCAATTTTAAATAAACATCAGTCAATCCTTCTGCATCATGCACCCAGTCTGCAACTAAATAAGTTTTTCCTTGCATTTGTTTTGCTTTACCTTGTGGCATTGGAGCAAAAGAATATTTTCTACTATCATCATCATAATTATATAATCTTGTTCCATTGTATAGTCTTTCATAGTTTTCTTGAGTTAAAACAGGTAAATATAGTCTTTCTCCTACAAGATTTTTAGGAATAAATGCATAATTAGTATTCCTATCATAAGTTGCTAAACTTAAATCTTCATTTGAATATTTATTCTTGGGATATTCATTTTTATTTGCATTATAATAAGACATCGGAACAAAAGGAAAGTTGTAACGATTCCAAAAATCATCATATTTATAAAATACTGTATCTTCAGTGTTTCCAACAACCAATTTAATAAAATCGTATCTTAAAGTTTTAAAGTCTTGTTTTTCATAATCAGCATAGTAAACCTTATCATAAGCAATCTTATCAGCAATATATCCTACAACAACAAACCAATTATTTTCCATTTCTTTCAGTCTTTTTGCAGACATTCTTTTAAGCTGGTAATAATCTATATTATTATAATCTTCTTTTTCTGGAGTTGCAATCTCACCTACAAAAAAGTACTTACCAATTGTATCAGAAATTTTAGGCAAGTATAGAGTTTGGTTAGTTAGTGCATTAGGTTTTGTCATAAATTGGAGAAAATTAGAATAATCTTCATACTGAAAATCAGGCGAAGACTTTTCTAAATTTTTTTGAGAAAAACCAATAATTGGTAGGCAAACAAGTGCTATTAATATGCTTTTATATTGAACTAAAAAATTCATATCTATTAATTTTATTCATTAACGACAATCCCACAAGGATATTATTCAGAAAGCAAATATACAATAATTTTTAATAAGCCAATATGCACTAAGAATAAAATTACAAATTAAACAGTAATAGTTTTGATTAAATTGTCTTGACTTAAAAAAATTAACCCTCATTTCAATAAATAGAGTTTGTTTTTTATTTAGACTTCCTGTTTTTGCATTTAGAAGAAGATATTATACACTAAAAGACTGATTTATCAACTCAAAAAGTCAGACTTTTCTTTGGAAATAATCCTTATTTTTTTGAAATTAAATAGTGAATAATTCTGTCTAAACGGCGAATAAATCTACAAACTCCTTATAAAAAACTTATTAAACGAAGACTTTTTACCCCAAAGATGTACATCTTTCATACCAAAAGATGCACATCTTTCACTATAAAAGATGTGCATCTTTTTTTTTCATATATTTTAGGGATTGGAGTTTGTTTTCCGGAAATTGGATTTAGGATAAATAGTCCTAAATAAACCTAATGAATGGTTTATATATGCAAATATACAAAATTATTTTGAAAAGTGGAATGTATTTTTATAAATTATTTCATTAAATGTTCTCTATAAAAGAGATAGTTGCTCATCTTGGTTTTATGTTCTTGGAAGAATAATGAAAGAATATGTGTTAAAAAAAGATTTGATAGATTAGTTTTTAAAGTAAAAAAGATTTAAAATATGAAGGATTATGCAACTAATATATCAATAAATCGTAATCAGAATAACAAATAAGAATAATATGCATATAGATATAATTACACTTTTTCCAGAACTACTTTCAAATATTTTTTCGCATTCAATTATGCAACGTTCACAAAACAAAGGAATTGTTAGTGTAGAATTTCATAATTTGAGGGATTATGCTTTAAATAGATACAAGAGTGTTGATGATTACGCTTATGGAGGAGCTGCAGGAATGGTTATGCAGATTGAACCTATATATAATTGTTTGAAAGATTTAAAAGAAAAGAGAGAATATGATGAAATAATTTACACTGCGCCTGATGGTGAAATATTAAATCAACAAGTCTCAAATGAACTTTCGCTCAAAAACAATATATGTATTCTTTGTGGACACTATAAAGGAATTGATGAAAGAGTAAGAGAACATTTAATAACAAGAGAAATATCAATTGGTAATTATGTATTAAGTGGAGGTGAGTTGGCTGCTGCGGTAATTTCTGATGCAATTATTAGAGTAATTCCTGGAGTTTTAAATGATGAAACTTCTGCTTTAACAGATTCTTTTCAAAATGATTTAGTTTCACCTCCAGTTTATTCACGTCCTGCAGAATTTAATGGATGGAAGGTTCCCGATGTTTTACTTTCAGGAAATCAGAAACTAATTGACAATTGGAATATTGAACAATCAATAAAGCGCACAAAGGAAAGACGACCAGAAATATTAATAAGATAAATTATCAAAACAGATATTCACATAGTAATTTTATTTAATTTTGCTGCAAATAATTAATTATGGCTAAAAAATTATCTGAAAAAGAATCATTTACTTTTTCAACTATTTGGTTTAAACAGAATAAGAAAAAATATTTATTTCTTTTATTTGATATTTTTTTCTTGCTTCTTCTTGCAATTTTTTCATTCAAAGAATATTTGATTGGAAATTTTGACAAAAATTTACCTTATGATGGGTTAATGTTTTTACTATTAATATTTATTTTATTTGTTTTTAGATTTAACTTATCACTTTTAGTTTTTTCAAAACAAAGATTAGGAATTCCAATCGCGATAATATTTTTATTAATAGTTATTTACGCAGAAACTAAATACATTGATACTTCTTCTCCATTTATATTAATTTTCGATTCTCTTATTCGTTTTTTCAATAAATTTATTTTTGTAATACCGAATGGAATTAGTAAAATAATAACATATATATTATATCTTTATCTATTTTATACTCCAATAACAATTTATGCATTCTATATTTTATTTAAAGTTAAACTAAATAATAAGGCAAAAGCTTTTGATGTTTTTTCTGGCTTCTATGCATCTACTTTATCAAAAAAACTAAGAATAATGGATGTAATCGTCATTTGTTTTTTTATGGCAATTTCTTTGTGGGTTGGAATTATATCAACTAATATTAATTGGGCCTTTTTGGCAGTTCCTATTTCTTTGTATTCTATATACGAATTTTGCAAAAGAGTTCATTTGAATATAAAAATAAACAAAAAATGTAAATTGATTGTCTTTTTTATTGCAGCAATTTTACTAACAGCATTAATATATTCACAAAAAATTCCCTACTGGGGTATTAATATTTTTATTCTTTCTGCTTTTATTATGTACTTTGTATTTTACTTCTTTACTAAATCTCATATTAAATCATTTATAATAGTTGTGGTATCAATAATAATTATTCCATCATTATCTTTAGGATATAATATTTTTGCTTATCCTCAATATGGAGTTGTCGCTAATAACATTCCATTTGAAGACGAAAAGAAATTCTTAATTATTAAAGATAAAGAAGGTAATTATGGAATAAGAAATAGGTCTTACAAAATTGTAAAACCTAAGTATAAGAAAATAGAATATAATTCAAAAAATATAGTAATGATGCTTAATCAAGATAATCAATGGGAAACTTATGATTTAGAAAATAGCACATTTATATATAAGAATTATCATAAACATAAAATTACTACCAAATAGAAAATCTAAAGTCAAATAAATTTTTAATTAATTTTATAGTTTAGTATCAGGATAAATTGATTCCCACCAAGAAGAATCTCCTTTTAGGTATTTAGCAAAATATGCATAAATAGTGTTATTCCATTTCAATCTTTTATCAAAATCAACAATACCATGGTTTTCTCCTTTTACAGAAATAAATTCAACATCTTTTCCTAATATTTTCAAAGCATTGAACATTTGAATACTCTCACCAATAGGAACATTAGTATCTGAATCTCCATGAAGAAGTAGAATAGGGGTTTTAATTTTGTTTGCATTAAACAAAGGACTTCTTTCAACATAAATATCTTTTCTATTCCAAGGATATGAATTAGCAGTAGCTCCAGAAGAATAGGAGTAGCCCCAATATCCTTCTCCCCAATATGAAGTAATATCAGATATACCTGCATGAGAAATTGCACAGGCAAAAATATCAGTTTTTGTTTGAAGAAGTTGTGTCATAAAACCGCCATAACTTGCACCCATACAACCAATCTTAGAAACATCAATAAAAGAATTTTCCTTACATAATTTTTTAACACCAAAAATTATTTCATCAGCAGTTCTTTCTCCCCAAGCATTAACATGTCGAGCAGCAAATTCTTGACCATATCCTGTTGTTCCACTTGGATTCAAAACATATACAATATAGCCTTGAGCAGTATAAAGATATGCAGAATAACGCATTTCAAAACTTCTGTCAGTTGGTGAAGTACCACCATAATAATAAACAATCATTGGATATTTCTTTTTAGAATCAAAATCATGAGGCAAGTAGTATCTTCCTTCAATTTTAGTTCCTTTAAAATCAAAATTCCATTCTCTCATTTCTCCAAGAGCTAAATTTTCTTTGCTCTTTGCTTTATAAACTTCAATTGGAGAAATTCCTTTTTCAATATTTTTAGATACAAAAACCATTGGAAAATCATTATATCTCTGACCATAATAAGAAATATTCTCACCTTTTGAATCAAGTGAAAAAGAAGAAACAATATCTAAACCAAGTTCCAATTTATTTATAACTTTCTTAGAAAAATCGTATTGAAATACAGAAATTGAATCTTTATTCTCTGCCTTAAAGAATAGTTTCCCATTTTCTGTAATAATAAATTCACTTATAGATGGATTAAAGTTTTTTGTAATACATTCAACTTCTTTTGTTTTTGTATCTAAAATAAATAATAATCCATGATATGCGTTTGGAATAACTCCTTTTTTTAATGTACTTCCTATTGAATTAAATGCTTCTCCACTTGCCAAAACAATAATCTTATCTGTATTTGGAATATAATTAGCATAAGACACAAAAGCATCTTGATTAATGATGGTATCAACTTTAAAAGAAGATAGATTAATTTGATACATGGATTTTTTATCAAAAGGTCTTTCTGTAATATTATCATAAGACACAGAAAATAGTATTGAATTAGTCTTTGGATTATAATCATTCAAATATGTAGAATGATAACCATAGGTTAGAGGTTGTAATGTTTTAGTATTTATATCATATAAAGACAAAGTTGTTCTGTTTCTCCAGCCTTCAATTCTATCATCAGGCATTAAATATCGAGTAAGATCTTCTTTAGAATTATCAATTTTAGATGTTTGAGAGATAATTAAAATATTATTATTAATAGCTGAAAGAGAAACACTGCCCTCTGGAAGATTTTCCAAAAAAGTTGTTTTCATTCCATCAACAGTTTGAGTAATTAATTTAATATTATCATCTTTATTTTCTATATAATATAATACATCATTCCATTTTTCAATTCCACCTTTTACATCTACCCAATTTATAGAAGAGTTGCCTTCATTTTGAAAAACTAATTTAGTTTCACTAAATATACTATAGCCATAACTTCTTTTTCCTTTATCATTAACATCATAATATTTTACTAATACATAATTACCACTTGGAGAAATAGTACTTGAGTATATATTTCTTCCAGTTAACATTTGTTTAAGGGTAAGTCCAATTTTAGCATCATTTCCAATATTTATGTTGCCTTTTTCTTTTTCTAAACGAAATGAATGTTCACTATTTTCAACAGAAATCAAGAAAGTAAATGAAAGAGTATAAGCACCTGGTTCAAGTTTTAAATCAAAAGAAATCTTACTTCCTTCACCCAAAGAATCTTTAGTTTCTAATCTTTCTTTTATACTTTTTCCATCCAATGCTATTTTAACTTTATCAGTAGTATATAAATTAAAAGTTGAATTTGAATAAGAATTGGTAATAATCTTACAAGTATATGTCTTTATAAGATTTGATTTATCTTTAGGCAAGTCTATATTAGTTGTTTGATTAACTACTATTGTTTCAAAATTATTCTCTTGCTCTAAATCCTTCAAAGAAGGAATTTGCAGAAGATTATTTATATTAAATTTTTCTCCTTTATTATTAATAGAATCAACCATAAAAGGTTTACGAATTTCAATTTGAGAAAAAGCAATTTGACTATTAAGAATAGTAAATAGACAAAAAGATAAATAAATTAATCGTCTCATAAAGAATTATTTTTTGTTATTAATATTTAATTTTCTTTTTTGATAAAAAGGGTAGCAAATAGCTATTAAAACAATTAGTATAATGATAATTGAACCTATTAAAGATATTATTTTATAAGTATTGAATGTATCTGATTCCAACTTAAACTCAACAATATGTTTTCCCTTTGGAACATTGATTGCTCTAAGAATATAATTTGCTCTAAAATATTCAACTTCTTTTCCATCAATATAAGCCTTCCAATCTTCAGGATAATAAATTTCAGAACATACCATAACTGCATCACTATTTGAATTTGTAGTATATTTCAAATATTCTGGACTATTATCAGCTGCTCTTTCAAATTTAATTGTAGCTGTTGAGTCAAAAGAAGTTATTGGTTTTACAATTGATTTGAATTTAGCATCAATAATAGCTTTTTGTCTTGGATTAAAATTATCAAGCAATAGAATTTCTTCATTAGCATCTTTAGCCCATTGAATTGTTGGAACAAACCAAGCTGCTCCACAGGCTTCAGTGTTAGGATATGCTTTAACTCCTTCTCCAGTTGGAAGGATTAAGTATTTTGTATCTAACATATTCAAAACTCCAATGTTTGCAGATACTTGTCCTTGATATGCCTTAAAGAACTGACGTATTGGATTATTCATTAATTTTACTTCATCCATTAAATCATTTTGAACATAATTCTTATTCAAGAAATAAAAATCAATTATGTCTTGATAACGTTGAAGTTTTGCACCATGATAACCTCCAATTGAAGGGTGGAAATAAGAAGTTGATGCATCATTGAATGTATTTACTGAAAGATTGTATACTCTATAATGATTTATATTATTTTCCTTTACTTGAGTAAGGATTTCTTCATCAGCAGAAGTAGGATAAATTGCTGTTTCTTGTTGTTTAACAAAATTATCTTTAGTTAAATATCTCTTGTCAACTCCCCAAAGGTCGAAAACAATTAGAACTGTAAGGATAATTGAAACAACATATTCTTTTTTTACTTTTTCTAATGCAAATAAATATAAAGCAGCAAATGCTCCTGCAATAAATAAGAAAGAACGCCAAGCATCTGAAACAAACAATGATTTTCTATCTTCATACAAAGCTTGAACAAAACTTGAACCTAAATATTCTTCAAACATTGAATCCTTAGTTGAAGCAAATGAAGCAAACATAGATGGCATTATTGCACATAAAAGAGAAATTCCTCCAACTATACCTGCAGAGATATACAAAGCTTTTTTCTTTTTCTTATTATCTATTTGTTTTGAGAAAAACTCTTTCAGGCCTAAAACCGCAAGAATAATTACAGTTACATTAGCTAAAACCAATGCCATTGAAGGAGTACGGAACTTATTGTAGAAAGGTAAATTATAGAATAGCCATTCATTTACTGCTAAAAAGTTATTTCCCCATGCCAAAATAAATGAAAGTATTGTAGCAATTAAAAGCCACCAACGTTCTCTTCCTTTAATAAGAATAAAACCAAGTGTTGCTAAAAATATAATAATTGCTCCAAAATAAACTGTTCCTGCAGTAAATGGTTGTTCTCCCCAATATGATGCTTGAACATATTGATTCATAACTTGATTAATGTTTGGATCATTTTGGCGAGTTGGTGGATTAGATTGTGCATGAGAAATCCTATTCTTAGCATTTTTTTCAATTCTTTGATCTGAACTTCCACCTCCCTTAGCATCAGGAATTAAAATTGTAAGAGTTTCTCCTTTTCCATAACTCCAAGCATAAGCATAGTCAATAGTTAGTCCTTTTGCATTTTTTGTTTGTGTATCTCCTTTAGGTTTAACAGTAATATCTGAACCACCTCTCATTGTATGTTTTAGATATTCTTGATTCATTGCTAAAGAAGAAGAATTAGGAATTAATGCAATAAAAGAACCTAAAACCAAAACAACTCCACCAATTAAATAATCTTTTATTTTTTTGTCTTTTATTGCGAATACAAAATATGTAATTGCTAAAATTATCCCTCCTAACATTGTGTAGTAGGTAATTTGTATATGAGAAAAACTGATTTGTAATCCTAAAGCAAGAATAAAAAGTGCTCCTCCAGAAAGGTATTTCTTTCTAAAGACAAGAATCATTCCTGCAAAAATTGGAGCCATCATAGCCATTGCCCAAGCTTTGGTTATATGGCCCACTTCAATAATAATTATATTATAAGAAGCTAAAGCATAAGCCAACGCAGCCAATATTCCAAGCCAATAATTTCCTCCAATTGCTATTACAAAAATATAGAAACCTAACATATAAAGGAACATTACTCCTAAGTTCAAATTATAACCCCATAGAGTTAAAGGTTTGGAAATAGGTCCCAAAACATTATAAGTGTCTGGACCCAAAATTTGATAAGAAGGCATTCCTCCAAACAAAGAATTTGTCCATGATGCACCTTTTCCTGTAGCTTCTTTATAATCAGCAAGCTCTTTTGACATTCCTTTAAAATTAGACATATCACTTTGACGAAGTTCCAATCCTTCCAAAATAGGAGAGAAGTAAATTGCACTAACTGCTAAAAATATAAGTATAGCAATTATATGAGGCAAAAATTTCTTGAAAATGTTTTCTTTATTCATTTCTATAATAATTTATTGTTTATCCTTATTTTCGTAATACTTTTTTAAAGAGGGGTGAATATTGTTATTATTTCTTTTTTCTTTGCGATTAATTATTTCTTGATTTTCTTTTTCTAATTCTTCCTTATACTTATTAATTTTATGTTGAGTTATTTTAGGAATTATCAAAGTAGTGATTAACCTAAAAAAAACATAGAACAATATTAAACCTAATAATACATTAACCATAATATCTATTCACACAAAATAAATAAGTCTTCTCTTGGATTAACAAACAAAACAGGAACTTGTTGAGAATTGTTTATTACCTTTCTTTCCTTAAGTGTAAACAATTCTTCAAACCAACTCTTGTTTTTGGTTGTTTGACATATAATTAAATCTGCATTAACTTCCTTAGCATAATCAATTGCCTGATAGTCAACAAATGTTTTTGAATCAGAAGAAAGATGAAGATTATATTTGATTTTGAAATTATCAAACATGCGCATAACAAACTTGATGTTGTAATGTAATTGATGTCGATAAAACTCATCTTTATAATTGTGATAATAGACAATAACTTCACTGTTTGCAAACCTCCCAAAATATGAACCCCAAAGAACTTTTTCTTTGCTCTCTCTCATATTATTAATGGTCATAACAACCTTATTAAATGACAAGTTTGAGTTTACATTTTGAGAAGATATGAAATATGCAATTCTTGAAGTGTAGAGGTTTTTAAGCATTATATCGGAATTTGAAGCAAGTTTTTCTTTGCCTTTGCTTTCTCCACTTGCAGAACTAACAAGCAAAACTCCACTCAATAAATGTGGTATTTTATTTATTATTTCTTTAGTTTCTCCTTCAATTGCACAATAGGAATGAAAACTGATTTCAGTTATTTTGGAGCTTAATTCTTTAAGAACAGTTTCTGCCTCAGTTATAGAAACGCATTTATAAGCTTTATCAGAAATATATAACAAGATAAGACCTTTGTTAAGCATTTTAGCAAAACAGATTGCATTATTAATTATCGTCTGAGTATTTTCTAAATCAGGAAGATAAGCAATAATAAATTGGTCTTTAACTTCTTTTTTTTCTGACATTTAAACTTTAAAATCTAAACTTTCCTTTTCTCCAAAGCATAATTAAAATAAAACCTGCCAAAGCACCTCCTAAGTGTGCAAAGTGAGCAACACCATCGGATGTTCCAACAACTCCATTAAATAATTCTATAACAATATATCCAATAACAAACCATTTAGTTTTTATTGGAAGAAGGAAATACAAATAAATGTAAGTATTAGGGAACATCATCCCAAAGGCAAGCAAAAGTCCAAACACAATACCTGAAGCTCCAACAGTATTAATTTGATTAAGATAAATCTTATAAGGAATATTTTCAAAACCAGTATTGATATAATCATACATTCCTAAAGCAATATCTCTATACATAAAATAGTAAGTAATCTGTTGCATTAATGCAGCACCTAAAGCAGCAGTAAAACAGAAAAAGATAAAGCGCTTGGTTCCCCATATATTTTCTAAAGTATAACCAAACATCCAAATAGCAAACATATTAAATAAAAGGTGGTTGAAGTTTGCATGCATAAATGAATAAGTAACATATTGCCATATATGATGAGAGTCGGCCATAAAAAAGTGAAGACCAAGATAATCCTCCAAGTTTATTCCTCTAAGCTTAAGAACATAAGTGGCAAGGAACATTAAGATGTTAATAATTAGCAAATTCTTACAAACAGGAGGTAAGAGATTAAATTTATTGGGACTATACTGTTGATTGTACATTATCGTTTCTAAAGTTTAGTAATTAACCTGCAAATGTACATTATTTATTTAAAATAGCCAAAACTTGCCTTGTTGTATCAACAAAAAAGAGTGTTTTAAATTCTCAATAAATAAGAATAAAAAATTAGAATAAATTCTTATTAAAATAAGCATATTTTAGAGCAAAATAATAAAGACATAAATCACTGAAAACAAGATATAAAAATCAATTAATAAGACTTAGAACTTTTTTTAATTGACTTTGATCTCGAATTCATGGCATGATATTCCCAGAATCATGCCATGAATTGGATGAAATCATGGCATGAAATGAGTGAATTCATGCCATGAAATCATAAGAATCATGGCATGAATTGGAGAATATCATGCCATGATTCCTACATCTAAGTCAAGTTTAAAAAGTTTTATATAAGGTTTGACCCGTCCTGAATAAGGTTGACAGATTATTAATTTGTACTAAATGATAT
>JAEAME010000094.1_pt1 | contig 124704 bp, 96 predicted proteins | sample 8958731 | NCBI WGS metagenome assembly JAEAME01 (sample SAMN16933194, study PRJNA681113) | bioreactor sludge metagenome | isolation source: anerobic bioreactor sludge (Control) | place: India:Bengaluru | collected 2018-10-24
TAAACACAACTGAACATAATCGCTGTAGTATGTCAGCATGGCTAATGTGCCGCCCTGTGAAAGATTCGCCTCGTCACCAGAATCTCTGGCTCCACTCCGGTTCTGGTAGGTTGCCAAGGTTATCATATAGGGCAACTTCAGTAGCTCCGACGGTTCGGAAGCCATATGCGTTCCTGGTAGTCAGTTTTGCCCGGTTGTTGAAACCCTCCATGACACCGCCGGAAGTGGTTCCCTTGGTCCGGTTCCAATTCAGCAATGGTTCCCTGTGCGACCGCAGCATAAGGGCTACTTTCTTCATCGGGTCGATCTTGGACGGCATTGCTCGTCTTGACCAACGGTCGAGAAATGCTCCGGCCCACTGCGGGGAGATATGAATCGAACGGGCCCGCTCAGAAGAGCGAAAACTTTCGGCGGTCAATGCGCCAGAGTCTCGGGAAGGATTGGCGTCAGAACCTGCGGAACCCGCACCCTGTTCTTCGACGACTTGGGCTGGTCGGTACCCGACGTTGACTTAGTGGTCGGGTCTGTAGGCTGGCCGGGAGACCGTGTGTCGGCATGGCTGGGATCCATCAACTCGCCTTCGGCAAGTTGAGCCGGTGACGCTCGGCCTCTTTTCGGTTTGCCGTTGAATCGAGTGTCGAGTCGCGGGGGCGCTCGCCGGGCATGGTCTTTGGAAGCACGCTTGGGCAAACGCTGGGCTGGCCGTCGGAGAACTCTGTCGCGCAAAACCTCTTTCACTTCCGCGCAAGCCGCCGATAGAGTTCTCCTTGGCGCGCGGCCACTTGGCCCGGCTGGACCTCCGATGCGGCCCATTCCCACGCTGCCCTTCCGAGCCGCGTGCGCAGCTCAACACTTTCGGCCATTCTGTTGAGCGCCTGCGCCAGAGCCTCGGCGTCCGACGGCGGCACCAGAAGGCCTGTGCCGCCGTCTCTGACGAGCGTCGGGATTCCCCCCACGCACGTCGCGACGACCGGCCTACCGACGTACATTGCTTCAATAATGGCGCGCGGCCGAGCGTCACTGAGAGAAGGAAGAACAAAGACGTCGCAGTCGTCGAGAAGTGCCCCGGCATCTGACCGAAAGTCCTCGAGGGTGACCCTGTCTGACAAACCCAGCTCCGCAACACGCTGTTTGATCTCCTGCGGGAATCCCGATTCTGACCAGTCGCCTCCTACGATCAACAAGTCGGCTGGTGGCACCACGCGTGCAAAGGCCTCAACCAGGACATGGACTCCCTTCCGGGCGGTGATTTGGCCGAGGAACAGAAACCGCACGCGCCCCGGCTGCTTCGGGGGAAGATCTCTGATCCTCTTGAACGGTGGCCTCAGTCCATCCACCCGGAGAAGTGAGCCGACAACACACACTCGATCAGCGAGGTCCGACGCGAGCAGCGCCGCCGCGTGCGGCTCGCAGTTTGCGATGTACGCGGCGATCCATCCATTCGCGCGGTTGTGAGGATCGTAACGGCTGCCCGCACGGCTAACGACGGGAATTCGGAGCAGGTGTGCCGCATAGGCAAGCGACGGAGCCCAGCCGGCGTAGTTGAGATGGACAACATCCGGTCTGAGCAATGCGAGGCGGCGGAGCCACGCGAACACGCTCACGGCGAACGGGACGGCAGCGGCCCTTGAGAGCATCACGCTGCAGCCACCAATGGTAGCAGTCCCGCGTCGCGCCGCCTCCGATTTGAACTCGGCATCGAGACGGCCGCAGAAAGTGAGCCTTAGCGCGAGAGCCTCTGCGAATGTCGCTAAGTCAAGACAATTCTTGGTGGCACCCATTCGCAGATCGCTCGATAGCATTTCGACCAGAATGTGCAGCCGCTCCACGCCTTCTGTGCCTCCACTCGTCATAGGTTCGCCACGAAGAGCCTCGCCCTCGCCCCTGACGCGGCCAATTACCGCTGCGGCGCCGAGCGGGTTGCCGAACGGTGGGGCCCTGTGGCGCACTGGTCCGGTCTCTCAAGAGGATGATGGAGGACCAGGCCCTCTACGCAGCCCCAGTTCATCGGCTTCGACGGTAGTCTCTCGTCGACACACGCTGCAACTGCTAACCACACGATGACGCGCCGGACGGATGCGGGCAGGCTGCCTCGAGCCGCAAGTATCCGGCCCTCCATCCGTCGCTCCGCCGGCCCGTCGGCTTCGCACAAGTCTCACCGCAGTTGGCGCTACGAGGAGCCGAGAACGCCAGCCACCCGCGGATACTCAACCCGAGCATGTTCCACGTTAGCCAAGCCGGCTCTCGCAGCAGCGAGAACACGCACATGAACGGTGTCAGCCGATAACGGGGGGACGCTCGCCGTACGACGATTCACAAGGAAGTCAATCTGCTGGATGTCCCCCGTTTCCACCGAGATTCGCGCCTGGGCAAGACAGCCGCCGCAACCCAATCGTCTAGAAGGTTTATAGGCTGGCTGCGCAAGATCGGACCGAACCAAGTATACGGCGGACGACGCCGACGAGTGCGTCCCGCTCGGCACGAGGGAACAGGATGAGACCCACTGGGACTGCGGCTAAGACAGTTGCTCCCGCCCTTGAGATGAGGGCGACGTAGGAGGACGGCACCCACCACGCATTCATTCCAAGGTGAACAGCCGACAGCGTCAGTATCAGCGCTAAACTAGGAATCAGCGCCTGGCGCACCAGGCGGGACACGGGCACGCCAATGCTGCGAGCCACGTATGCAGGGATGAACAACGTGCCCCCCAGCAGCGCTGGCACCGCTGTGGCTACGGCAACACCGACAATGCCCATTGGCCGAACAAGCGCGATGCTCAGAACCAAGTTCGCAAGCGCTTCGAACGCCAATACCAGGACTGGGAAGCGCAGTAGGTTCAGCGCAAGGCAAAACGGCGTCTGGCTCTGCGTCGCAATTGACTGAAGGAATCCAGCCGCACCGAGGCACAGCAACACAATTGGCGCCGCGTCAGCGAACTCCGGTCCGACCCAGAGCCTGAGAAACGGAACACCGAGGAATACTAGATTCACGTTGAGGAACGCCGAGGCAAAGGAGGCAATCCTGACGGACCTCACGTATACATGAGCCATCTCGCCACTGTGTCCGCGCGCCTGCAACGCTGTGAGGTGGGGTAACAGGACCGACACGATGCCATAAACGGCTATCCGCGCATACTCCGCGAGTTGGAGCGGTAGCGAATACAGCGCGACGCTCGATGCGCCGAGGATCACACCGATGACGGTTGTGTCGGAATAGCTAATGATGCGCTGCGACACCTGCAGTAGAAACGCCAAGAAGCCAAACCCGTAGAGGAGGCGCAATTCCCCTGCACGCGGGCGCACCGGACGCACCCTCAACGAGCGGTCCAGTCGCAGTGCGACCGCCGCGAACGCTACGGTCTCGACAGCGCCGGTAACGACGACCAGAAACGCGAGCGCGAGCAGTGGATTCGATCCTCGCACCACAAATGGCACGAGCACGAAACGGGCCACGGTGCCCGACATGCTGACAAGGTTGCAGAGATCATATCGCCCTTCGGCGACTAGGATCCCAGTGAACACGCTCGCCACGAATCCGAGGAGCACGCGCGCCCCCAGAAGGATCGCCGTCGCGATTACCGCCCGCGTCGTGCCCGGCGTGAGCGGCCCAGCAAGCATGCTGGGGACGAGTGGCGCGGCCGCCGTTGCGCAGGCCAGGCAGACCAGGCCGATCACTGCGTAAATGGAGAAGACGACCGACGCGAGGCGGTTCAGGGCCTGCCGCTCTCCCGTGGCGTGGTAGTGCGCAATGTAGCGGATTAACGCCGCGCCGAGACCCAAGTAGAAGAGACTCGAGTATGCCAGCAGGCCATTGAGGAACGACCAGATACCGTAGAGCTCACGGTCCAGCGCTCGAACAACGATTGGCGTGATCACAAGCGAGTAGGCGATGTGCAGGCCCGTGGACGCCCAGTTCGAGAGGACATTTCGATAGAGCGATGGGCGTTGCAGGGCGGACACGGCGGTGCCCTCCTTCTGGGACTGGGAATCCACACGGATCACGGTATCGTTATCGGTTCGGTCATGCCTGTGCAAGAGCGCCTCGATCCAGGTCCATTCTGCCCGTCGTGGGCCGGCGAGCCACGTCTGACGGCCGTCGCAGAACTGCACTAGCGGCAGGTCGGGCGGCTACGATGAGCGTTCGCGTCGCAGTAGTCAACCCGCGGTCGTAATTGTCACCAACACACGAGCATTCCGGTCCCCAGGATTCCGTCGACACCCTGTGCGTGCGGTGTCCGAGCCCCGTCGGACTGCTCGGGTTCAGGCCGCCCAGATGACTATGACGGCGGGTGCGACTGTCAAGCGTCTCGATGTAGCCGGTCACGTGGTTCAAAGCGAGGTCCCGGTTCTTCTAGATGTGTCTCTTGATTGGGTCCTTCTTCAAGCTGCCGAAGAAGGATTCGGCCTTGGAGTTACCTGAGCAGTTCCCGTTGCAGCTGGTACTCTGCTCAAGCTGATTCGGTCGACACAAGCGCCGCCACGCGTCGCTCCCGTACTGCCTACTTGGTCCAATTGAATCAGGGTCCCGCGCGGCCGGCGTTGGGGCACCGCCGCCAGCACTGCGTTGAGCACAAGCTTACTGTGAATGGTGGGTCCCGCAGCCCGGCCGACGATCTTGCGAGAGAACAGGCCCGGACCGAGAGGTAGAGCCAGCCGTGCCACGTCCGAATGAAGGATGAGTAGGCCGGGGCGTGGTAGAACCTGAATCTCGTGCCGCTTGAACATGTCGATCATCCGTTCCCTCATCGGAAGTCGAATCTGCCACGATGCTCCGACCTGGTTCGAGTGCCGGGAGGTGTTCAGAATCTCCGGAATGGAGCCGGTCACGATTTTGGAGACCGGAACAGACGTCGCGAGAGGGACAGACAGGTTCGGGCGCCCGTGATGTCGCCTCCTGCCCGAGCGCAACCCCAGCTTGCGGCGGGTTTCGCTGGTATACTTGGGGCAAGATGAAGGGAAGGTGGCCACGGCCTTCTGTTGTACGAACCGCGTCCGTGAGTCGTCCCACCCCGCGCGTGACACGAGAGAGCCTTGAATGATGGCTCGTGACAAGGACGGCTCGCACGTGGCAGCGCAACCTCAGGACTGACGTGAAGACGCCCCATCGCGAAGAAGGCCTGGCGATACCGGCCTGTCAGCACCAGGACTGTAGCGCAATCAACGATGGACAGGGTGCCCATGACTTGGCGGTGGTGCGCTTGCCCGAGAACAGAGCCGCGCGTCTTGCGGAGTGCCTAGTGCTTCCGCTTCGCCTGGCTCTTCTGTCGCGTGCGGCACGCAAGCAACCTGGCCGCCTGGCCTACTTCGGCTGCTACCCTAGCCTCGACACGCCCAGCTTGATCTACGAACTGCATACTGCCGCTTCGAAGTACGCTGAACGTTATCTCCTGCCGGCGCAAGGCATGTGGTACGTTCCTTCGTGCCCTCGCGCGGCCCTATGTGCGTGGGCAGGCTGCGACCCGGCTATTGGCGCAGTGATACTTGCGACGGACGGGGGAATACACGCGATGGAGAGGCTGCTGACGCGGCTTCTGCCGGACCGTCTCCACGGGGGGCGTGTCAGCCTGGCCTGGCTGAACACGACTAGACCGGCGTTCTTGGCGTTCGTGGAGAACTCCCGCTGGCCGTCCTGCGTCGCGCAGATCGGACGCACCTCAGAGATGGTTCCGCTCCACCGTTTGCTCTCCTCCATACATTACGCGCTGCCGGACCTAGTCCCAGACGCCCTTCTTATCGAAACCTGTGGTGCTTCGCAATCCGTGCTGGTACAGGAAGGCATGCCCGGAGTACCCTGGTTCGCTCTGCGCCGACACCTGCTCGGCGTGAAGCCGTGGCTCGAACTTCGCGCAAGGGCGTTGGCTGTGTTGGCCCGGCTCCACAACGCCATCCTCGGGCTCCCGGACGGCGAGGTACGACTGAACCTGGGCATAGAACTTGAACGGCAGTATGTTCTCTGCGAGACAGCCGGCATATTCCCCGTCGCACGACGTGCAAGTATGCAGGAGGCGATCGCCGGCGTTGTGCCCCTCGGCGAGATGACTTCGTGCTCACAGCACGGAGATTTCTGCTTGAACAACCTGGTCGTGGATCGTGAGAGGGTCAGCGTCATCGATTTCGAGGAGGCTGGGCAGACAGCTGTGCCCCTTCACGACGAGCTCAGCCTCGCGTTGTCGTTCCACGACTTCATGATCGGCGTCCGTGGTGCACCGAGTCTGATGGACCATATTGACGCGTGTACAGCAGAGAGCTGTCACCGCGAGCCGGTTCTCGCGGCGCACCGCAGGGCCCTGCTTGTCCACCACCTGTTGTGGCGCATCAACCAGTGCCAGACGCGACCAAACCGAGGGCCAATGAAGGCGAAGCTGGTCGGACTGCTCGATCGGACGCTCCGATACGACAGTATCGAGGCTGCTGTGTAGGTCGCGACGCCGAGCAAGACCCGGTGTCAAGCCCACGCTGCACTGACGGGTTCTGAAGGCGCCTTGGGGTACAGAAACTGGCTGGAGCCAGATGCCGCCCATGACCTAGGTGCGAACGTCAAACACATGCACCGTGGGCAGGACTGAATGCCCCACCACCTTGCTTCTGCCATGCGCCCAGAGGAGCTGACCAGCGGTCACGTCGTACGCAAAACCCTCGTGCTGCACATATGGTACCTGGATCGGTTTCGGGATCTCGGGCCACCGGGTGTTCCACGCACCAAGTAACACAGGACGCATCCCATCCGCGCTGGCTTTCCGGGCGCCCGTCGCGACTTGCCGGAGATGCTCATTTGACACACTCCAGGCAGCGCTTTGCCAACCATTCGAATGGTAGCCCGTCGAGCCCTGGTCGAGCATCATCACATCTGGAGGTTCAACCGGAAGACGCCCGGCGAAATTCCCCTTGGCGTCAAACGTATTTCGCGCTGCTGCTAGGCCATACCACGTCTCACGCGAAGTCCGTCGGCCAACGAGCAGTAGACCAGAGCGAGTGTTCTCGCTGACCCAAATTGCTGGAAACGCAAGATCCGCCGAGGCCTGCCAGAACCCTTCGCCGTCGCGAGGGCCAGGAATTGCCCCACCATCGTAGTAACTGAAGTAGTCCGGCTCCCGCCGGCAATGGAACCAGGGATGAGTCAGCGCCCCAGCTCCAGGCGAATAGTCCATGAGGGGCACCCCCGGCTCCACTGGATCAGCACTGGTCAATCCAGGCAACTGGATGGCAGTCAGTCCAGGCCCCCAATTCGTAGGGCTACCCCCGGATGCACCCATAGTGTTGGCGCCGACCGCCAACCGGCGTCCACCGAGAACTGACTGAAGCCGAGCTGGGATCGGAACGAGATACCAGCAGACCTTTCTGAACCGGAGGTCGTTGGGCGATACGTAGTACCAAGGACCGTACTTTGTAACGGAACCATCGTCGTTGAGCCTCGTGGCGCCAAGAAAAGGCATGACGGCAGTCGGCGAGAAATACGGCCACATGGTGTACCAGACCACTCGTTCCGTGTCGTCCCACCACAAACCGCCAATATGCCAGCCATTTGAAAGGGCGCTAAGCAGCGCCCCTGTCGGTTGCCAGCACCAGTTAGACCACTCCCGCCCGGTGGGCGTCATCGCTTGAGACGTGTCGGCCGCTCGAGCGAGTGCCGGCAGCCGAAGCTCGACGATGCTGCCCGTAGTCGTGGCGGTGGCATCCTTCTGGTGCCAGCGGATCATGAGAATGCGCCGTTCCCCGGCGACGTACCGAACCGTAATCTGACCTTCGTTGTAGCTGAAACCGTCAGACGGGCCGTGGCACATCCCGAGCCAGCTCAAATCGTCCAAGCTCACTGTCACATCTGTCATCACCCTTACATTCTTGGGCGCAGCCTGGCCAAGTGCAGGCGAGTAACCTCGCGCAAGACCCGCCCCCAGTGTTCCACCAGCCAGTCTGCCCAGAAACAACCGTCGGTTGAGGAGTTCGTACATCGAAGTCTCCGATGGACTAGTGCACTTTGAGAGTCTAGCAAACTTGAGACCAGCTCCTCGGTCGAAGTGCACCGATTTGAATTAGCCCCCGGTGGCGATTCCATCGCGCCCAACGCTCGAGAATCCACGACGCGCACAATGCGAACGAGTGGTCTCGCTCTCCCGCAGCGTGTTCCCGGAGCCAAACCGCTAAGCCTCGTGTGCCAACAGGGAGGCGACAGACCGGCTGCTTCGAAGCACGTCCTCACGAAATGTCACTGCGGAACCCGAACCCATGGAAGACGCGCACGCAACGCCTGAACGTGCCGGGACGCCTCCGGGCTGGCCAGAAAGCGTGAGCAGACCCTACCGAGCAGCCGCCGAAAACCGCACCGAAGAAGAGGGGGCTTCAGAACGGGCGCTTTGAGTCACAGTGGCGTCCCCAAGCATAGAAACGGACAGCCGGTCGACGGCTGCCACGACGCCGAAGATGAGCCACGTCAAGTCGTTGTAGGCCATGGAGATGAACAGGCCACCCACCGCAAACCCCACCAGGGCCGCCAGCAACGCCGTTCCCATTGTTGTTAGGAATCGCGCATCCGGCGGGGACAGGTCGGACGAGCGCCCCCGTCTCCTGATTCGGACGCAGAGGAAGCCACAATAGGCGGTCAGACCCGCGTACACTGTACCCCCGAGCCACCCGGTCTCCGTCAGCGCTTGGAGGAAGCTGTTGTGAACCGCCCGCCGCCTTCCGTGCAAACCGTTCAGGTCGTCGTACCTGTCGTACATCGATTCGAAGTTCCACAAGCCGATTCCGAAAGGTCTGTCCGAGCTGATCCGAAGGGCCACGCGCCAGAAGTGCAACCGGCTCAGGGCGGACGTCTCTTCGAGCTCGCGGTACGTGCGTATCGTGGTGATCCGGTCGAAATACCCCTGCGGAATGGGAGCGACCACGAGGACGAGCGGCAGAACCGCCGCGGCTAGCGATAGGAGGAGCCACCGGCGGCGATGGAACATGATGAGGACAAAGCTCGAGGCCACCAGTGCCAGAAATCCCGACCTAGAAAACGTGCTGATCGTGGTCATTGCCGAGAGCGGGACGGCTACCCAATATGCGCGCGACAGCCATTTTGACGGCACGTTCTGAGCCGTTGCCACCATCAGGCATAGAGTCATCACCGAGCCCACCGCGTACGCGTTGTTGTCAATGAAGGCACCCGCGAGGCCGTCCGCAAATCTCAGCCCACCGCTCACAACCGACACCAACCCCGCCTTGGCCGTGAAGAACCCGAAAGAGCCACAGATCACGGCGAGAACGACAACGACCCGCATTCGCGTCCTAGCCAAGGAAACCAGGAGAAGTGTGACGAGAACGAGCTTCCACAAGAAGTCGAACCAGGACCAAGCGATAGCCGGATCCTCAGCCCCCAGCTGGGCCACCAACGCCGAACAAAGAAAGACGACCGAACCGACGCTGACTGGGTGCGTGAGATTGGGAAGCACGCCACCGGTGAGGCAACGGACAACGAGTAAGGAACCGATGACCAGGGATGGACGGTACGGAGTGATGTCGACCCAAAGCCACTCCTGGGGGCGAAAGAGGGCGAACCACAGATAGAACAGCAGAGCACCGAAGGCGCTGTGCACACCCGCGACCGTACCTACCGCGAACAAGCACAGTACGAAGATTGACCGCAGCATGTTGGAGTGGTCCTTGGCCCGACCGGTCGTTCTAGGTTAGTGTATGTCAAACGCCTCGGGATCGCGGTGGGCGCCACAGGACTCTAGATGCCAGCGCCCCTTGCACAAAGGCGGAGGCCGCGCCTTCGGCATGAGGAAAGGTGACGAGAGTCACCTGGGGGCCAGCGTCTCGAGAGTGGCCAGTGACAGGGTCTCAGAAGTTGTCCGTTCGGAATGAGGGTGTTGCCTCGGGTGGAGTCATGACTGCGATTGGAACCGCCACTTTTCGAGATGAGGCCGCAACCACCAGGTTCTACGAGGAGCGCTTCAAACGCGGCTACATGGGGGATTGGTCTGCTGAGAAATGCGAGCGGGTGCGCAAGTTGGTCAAGTCGCTCCCGTTGCCTCCGACTGGGACTGCTCTGGACTTCGGTTGCGGCGTTGGCGTGTTCACCGCGGTGCTGCAGGACGCCCTCCCGCGCTGGCTAGTCGAGGGGACGGACCTTTCCTCCACAGCTGTCAACGCATCGCGGCAGCGCGTACCCGAATGCATGTTCTATCCCCTCTCTGAATGCGGTCAACGCGAGGATCGCTTTGACTTCATCTTCACGCACCACGTTCTCGAGCACGTGATCGACATTAATGGGACAGCCCGCTTGCTTTCGCGACTCGCAAGATCTGAGTCAGCGATGCTCCATATCCTTCCCTGTGGCGACCCAGGCAGCTTCGAGCAGCGGCTTTGTCTGGCAAGAAAGGAAGGGTTTCGAACGGAGATCGGCCAGGTGTTCTTCTTCGAGGAGGAGGGCCACCTCCGACGTCTCGACACAGACGGGCTGTTGAGGCTCTGGACTCCCGACGGTTTCAGGATGGCGCGCGCGTGGTATGGGTCTCACTACTTTGGTGCGATTGAGGCGCGCACCAGATTCGACTTGGGATCGGTCCTCCGGTATGCAGACCCGAGCCAGGCGATTGACGCGCATGCGAGGCGCAGACTCGCGCGGCTGCGGGCAGGGCTGGTGACCCTCTGGCTGCTGCGAAAACCCCTCACGACGGTACGAGACAAGCGACGTTTCGGGCGTCGCGGGGTGAGGGACCACGTTTTGTACGCACTTGGATTGGCCACGCTGCCATTGTCGAAGTGCGTAGATCTCTCTGTCAAGTACATGGCGGCAAGGGAGTGGTCGCGACGCAACTCGGAAAAGGGAGGTAGCGAAATGTACATCTATCTCACCCGACCCTAGTTGGACCGGTTGCTGGACTCACTTGACGCGTTTCGCGCGCGGGAGCGTCGGGACAACTGCGACCGCTTCTCGTTGGCTCTCGCCCGTCGAACACGCCCAGAGAAGCTCTCCGATCATTTAACTCAACGAGCAACGCCATGCACCGCCAGGAACGAACCGGATCGCGCAACTGCTGCGCGCGAGCGCGCCCCCTCAGTCGGCGGGGTTGCGCGCAGCACGCGGTGAAGGTCCCACTCGCTTTGCGGGTCGAGCCCTGAGCACGCCGTACACCGACGGCGGTTCGATCACCACGTGTGACCTGGTCGCCTCGCCTTGCGGAACCCGTCGGCGCCGCTAGCTGGGACACAGACCTCCGCCACCCTCCTGCTGCGCCCATCGCTCGAACACCCAACACGCCCAGAGGGGGTACCAGTGATCGGCTTCACCGCGAACGTGCTCGTCGTAGAGTTCTCTGAGATGTCGGGTGTCCACGACGGATGAGATGCTGGCGCCAGCGGCAAACAGATCCTCCGCCAGCACGTGTCGGTAGGGCCCTGCCAGCCAGGTGGCGACAGGCGCGTTGAATCCGAGCTTCGGCAACCCAGCCACGCGTGCCGGAAGACGCTTGGCTGCTAGTGCACGCAGGAGGTGCTTGCCGCGGAGGCGCGCCATTTTCATCCGCGTGGGCAGGCGGAACGCGAACTCAACGACCCGCCGGTCGAGCAGGGGGCACCGCACCTCGAGCGCGTGTTGCATCGCCATGCGGTCTACCTTCACGAGCGGATCGTTCGGCATGTAGACCTTCAGATCGGCGTATTGGGCCTTCTGCACGACGCTCGGCGACGGGCATCGCCGGTACGGTGCCGTGACCGCCTCGTAGACCGGGCTGTCTCGCGGATCCCGTCCGCCGGCGCCAAGCAGCCGCCTCGTCCTTCCCGGCTTCAGAGCGCAAAGATCGAGATAGTAGGCGTCAGCGGCGTCGCCCGCGAGGTTCTCGAAAATCGTTGACAGCCGCAGCGCCTTGGGCAGCCGTGGCGACTGTGGCCAGCGGGATCCCAGCCAGCGAAGGGCCGCTCGGCCACCCGTAGCCGGAATGAAGCGCCGCGCCGCGCCCTCGAGCGCGTGCGGCACGTACCGGAAATCGTAACCGGCGAACGTCTCGTCGCCACCGTCGCCGCTCAGAGCAACAGTCACGTGCTCCCTCGCTGCTTTCGATACGTACCAGGTGGGGATAGCGGAGGAATCGGCGAACGGCTCGTCGAAGGCTGTGACGATCGGCGTCAGGACATCGTCGAGGCGCGCTTCCAGCATGTGCGGATAATGCCGCGTACGGAAGTACGCGGCGGTCGTGCCCGCAGTTGCGAGTTCGTTCCGTGTGTCGCCGCCAAAGCCTACAGAGGCGGTAACGACGTCACGTCCAGTTCCGGCCATGTAGGACACCACGAGGCCCGAGTCGATGCCGCCGGACAGGAAGGCCCCAAGCGGGACCTCGCTCTCGAGCCGGTCAGTCACGGCCTTCGCGAGCAGTGGGTCCAGTTCCTCGAGCACTCTCGCTTCGGCACGCTGGTCCGTGTCGAACTCGGTAACATCCCAGTACTGCCGTATCTCAATGCGCCCGCGCGACGCGCGCAGCCAGTGGCCCGGCTCGAGCTTGCGCACATGGCGATACACAGTGCCGGGCGCGAGGAAGTAGCCCAGCGAGAAGTAGGCCTCCAGCGTCGTCAGATCGAGTGTTCCGTCCCACACCGGGCTGTGCCGGAAGCACTTCATCTCGCTGGCGAAATGGAGGGCTCCTCCAAAAACGCCGTAGAAGAGAGGCTTCTTGCCCAGCCGGTCGCGCGCTAGAAAGAGCTCGCGGCGGGTTGAGTCGTAGATCGCGATCGCAAACATGCCTTCGAGCCGCTCCACGCACCCTTCGCCGTACTCCTCGTAGGCGTGCAGGACGGCTTCGGTATCAGACGCGGTGTTGAAGACGTGTCCCCGTCCTGCGAGGTCTGCGCGCAGATCATGATGGTTGTAGATCTCGCCGTTAAACACGATCCAGCGGGTACGGTCTTCATTGGGAATAGGCTGCGCGCCGGTGGCGACATCGATGATGCACAGCCGACGATGGCCGAGCGCGACCGATTGGTCCACGAACGCCCCACCAGAGTCGGGACCGCGGTGCCGGATAGCCGCAGTCATGGCGGGCAGCGCGTCCCGGAACCTGGGGTCGAGTGTACCGTCGAGCGCCATCACGCCCGTGATGCCGCACATGTTAGATCCTGTCTCCGGCAATGGACACGAGCATGCCGCGCGGCAGCCGGTCGAGCGCAGCAACGAGCACAAACGTGAGCCACGTAAGATCGTTCAGGGCCAGGAACGCTCCGCCGGCGATAGGGCCAGCAGTCAACGTGAGGCAGAGCGGGGACCCGATGGTCTGGGGGCGTGAGATGTCTGGGAAGACGCCCGAAACGGGGAACGGCGCCACGAGAAACCTGCCAAGAACCGGCAACTGAAGGCGACCCCTCGAAACAAGGCGCACCTTTCTCAGGGTCGGACGCAAAACGGATCTGGCTCCTCAAGACTCGCACGGACGCCCCATCAGACCGCTGCTCCGACGAGCTCGATGCGGCGTGGCGTGACTTGTCGAGATTCGCCAACCTCAAGTAGGATCCGTCCGCAAGGCACCGCAATGACTGACAGTCTGATGCGCAGGCCGGCGCCGAACGGCAAACCGCGAGTCCTGGTCGTGACCAGTGAGCTGCCCTGGCCGTTGGACAGCGGCGGCCACCTCCGGACCTACCATCTCGCTCGCGGAATCGCCAGGGAGTTCGAGGTGACACTTGTTGGGGGTGTTCCCTCCCTCACTGCCCCCGGTATCCCCCGCCTCGGCGCCGAAGGTATCGATGTGCGGGGGGTCGTACTGCCAGCGCGAACCCGGGCGGCCGAGGCGGTTCGAATGGCTCGAGCCGCCGTGCGCCGCGTGCCCTACGTTCTCTACGCGCGCCACGGCAGGCCTCAGATGTGGCGCGCGCTAGCCCGCGAACTCGCCATTCAACGACCGGACATCCTGTACTGCGATCACCTGGATTCGTTCCAGTATTCGCGACTGGCCGGCGTGATCCCCTTCGTCGTCGACTGTCACAACGTGTATTCTGTGCTCGTCCGACGGCAGGCACACGAACGCGGTAGAGGCCCCGGCCGCAGCTACCTTCTGAGAGAAGCCCGGCTGCTCGAGGTCGTGGAGCGTCGAGTCGCCCAGACGGCATCTGCCGTACTGGCAGTCTCGGCGGAAGACCTCGGGATCTTCAGGTTGTTTGGCGCGAAGACCCCCCGTCTTGTGCCCAACGGTGTCGACTGCGCGCACTACGCGAATATCCCGGTGGCCCAGAGGTCCGGTGACCCGCTGATCCTATACGTCGGCACGATGTCCTGGGCCCCTAACGCCAGCGCGGCTGTGTTTCTCGCGCGCGCGATTCTTCCACGAGTGCAGGCGACCCATCCGGACGCAAGACTCAGGATAATCGGCCGAGAGCCTCCCCAGGCCGTCGCCGAACTCGCCACACTCCCTGGTGTGGAGGTCACGGGTGCAGTGCCTGACGTTCGCCCGCACCTTCGGGCTGCACATGCCCTCGCTGTTCCGTTGGAGACTGGTGGGGGCTCCCGTCTCAAGATACTCGAGGCGTTTGCGGCAGGCCTTCCGGTCGTGAGTACCCCGGTGGGATGTGAGGGGTTGGAGGTTGTGGACGGCAAGCACACCGTCATTGCAGAGCGGGAGGCGTTCGCCGAGGCTATTTCGTGCCTCCTGCAGAGCCCTGCGACTGCGCTCCACCTCGCGGGCGAGGCCAGGGAGTTGGTCAAGGCAAGGTATGACTGGCAATCGATTGGCTCCGTAGCGTGCGCGGCCTTGCGGTCCGTACTGGAAGGACCGCAATGAGCGTCCGCGTGGGACCGCCCCGCCGCGGAGCCGTGAACGTGCTCGAGCTTCGCAGTGTCCGCGGCACTGGCGGCGGGCCAGAAAAGACGATCCTGCTCGGGACCGCGCGCACCAACCCTGAGAGATTCGGGATAACCGTCTGCTACCTCCGCGACGAGCGCGATCGGGTGTTCAAGGTTGGGGATCGCGCGGAGGCCCTCGGGATCAACTACGTGGAGGTGTTCGAGCGACACTCGCTGGACTGGCGTATCTGGCCGCAGCTGAGGCGCCTTGTTCAGGAACGCCGCATCCGGATCGTCCACGCCCACGACTACAAGACCGATTTGCTGGCGCTGCTGCTCGGGTCCGCCGAGCCCATCATTCCGCTTTCTACGGCTCACGGCTGGGCCGGCCACAGCTTCAAGGAACAGCGGTTCTACTACCCGGCGGACCGGCTCCTGCTAGCGCGATTCCCCAGGGTCATCGCTGTCTCATCCGACATCCGTGATGCCCTCGTCCTCGCCGGAGCGGATCGAGAACGGGTCGCGGTCATTCCGAACGGCATCGACCATGAACGGTATCGCCGCGACCCCGCTCAGCGAGCGGTGAGTCGGCACTCTCTCGGCCTCGGCGCCAGTGACGTGGCGATCGGCGCCGTAGGACGGCTCGAGGCCGAAAAGAACTACCCTCTGCTGCTCCGAGCTGTCTCGCTGCTGGCCAGCGAGTTCCCACACCTGCAGTTGCTCATCGCTGGAGACGGGAGCCAGCGCGCCGGGCTCCAAACGCTGGCGGATAGCCTTGGTCCGGGAGTGCGCTGCCGCCTGTTGGGACATGTCGACGACGTCGTGTCCCTTCATCACGCCCTCGACCTGTTTGTCATGTGTTCGGACAATGAGGGCTCGCCCAATGCCGTACTCGAGGCGATGGCGATGGAAACGCCCGTTGTCGCAACCGAGGTGGGGGGAGTGCCAGACATTGCCCAGCCCGGAACCGAGATCTTGCTGGTCCCGCGGCGCGACTCCGCTGCACTGGCTACAGCCATACGCGAGTCGCTCATCGACCCTGCGCGCACGCGTGTGCGAGCGCGGGCCGCAAGGCTGAAGGTCGAACGGGACCTGTCGTTTGAGCGACGTATGGAAAGACTCGAACACGTGTACGACACGCTCACCAGCACCTACGGCGCGGCGGACAACGCCGGCCGGTGGTGGAGGGTCCGCCCACCCGGGCGCACTGAGTGACCACGCCGGTCTTCTGCCACACTCAACGCGAGGACGAGGCGAAGTAGGCGTTCATCGCCGAGGCGTAGAGCTTCTCATGTCGCTCGAGCATGAGCGAGAAGCTGAATTCCTGCTCGCACCGGTCGCGGTTCTGTCTTCCGACTCGCGCCCGCAACGCGGGATGGGCAACCATTTCCTGCAGCGCCGCCTCATACGCGTCGACGTCGCCAGGGGGCACGACAAACGGTCTGTTCTCCTCGCTCAGCATGTGTCTGACGTCGCCGACATCGGTGCTGACGACGGGAAGTCCGGTCGACATCGCCTCGAGAACCGCGATCGGCATCTGCTCGCTTCTCGATGACAGACAGAAGACATCAACGTCTCTCAGCAGCGGCGACGGATCGGCGAGGTGACCCAACATACTCACACGGGACCCGAGCCCATGGCGCACGACGTACGCCAGGATGGCCGCGCGTTCAGGACCGTCGCCGACGATCCGTAGCTCCGCGACGCCTGCGGGTAACCTTCGAAAGGCTTCGAGGAGGAGCAGATGGTTCTTGACGGGCGACAGCGATGCCACGATACCCAACACCACCCGACCCGACGGCAGATCCCAAGGCCGCAGCGGGAAGTTGGCCAGGTCGACGCCGTTCGGAACATAGACGACATTATCGGGTGCTGCGTGCCATGACGACACCGCAAGGTCTCTCAGGTTCAGCGAGCACGCCATAAGCCTGGTGCTGCGGCGGGAAAACGCGCGGCGAACAAGCCGTCGGCGTCGCTTCTCGCCCGCCGCTTCGTCGGCGCCGAATCCCTCGACGGCGCAGATATCAGCACAGATCTTCCGGATGCTGTTGCTGACAATCCACTCGAAAGCGCCCCACGCGAAGGCAATCATGAGATCGGGCTTGACACGCTTCAGCAGAACTCGGCTCGCCAGTACGTTCGATACGTACGAGCGGCTGAGAAACCCGGGTGGGTGCAGCAGCGTGACGTTGCCCTGATCTTCGATGAGCGACCGGGCGCCGAAGTCTCCGTTCAGGGCGACTATCGTGTGACGGTATCGGCGCCCGAGGGCGTTTATGATCCGGCACGTGCGCACTTCAGATCCGCCAACGCCGAAACCATGGAACACGTGGAGCAGGTGTGTCGCTGGCATGCGCTAGCCGAAGGCAGGGGCCTGAAGGTGGGAGCGCATCCACAACTCCAGTACGACGAGCGAGTTGAGGTGATAGTCGAGGTCAGCAGTACCAGACAGGTGGAGATGACAGAGGCGGGATACTTCCTTCGAATCAAGGTGGGACGCAAGCTGGGTGTCGCCACTCAGCAAGAGCCCGGCGACGAAGTCCCTCAGTTCATGGCGGTACCAAAGGCTTGTGGGCTGGCTGAAACCGCGAGCCTTCTTTCGAGAGAGGATCGTCTCGGGGACAATCCCCGCCATCGCTCTCTTGAGAATCAGCTTGGTCATGTCCTGCTTGGGAGTGGGCTTTCTCAGCTTCAAGCGGGCCGGCACCCGGAAACCCAGCTCCATCAGCCGATAGTCGATGAACGGGGTGCGATTGATGATGCCATGCGCAGCCGCCATCCGCTCGTTCTTGAAGAGCAGATCATCAGGAAGGAAGAGCCTCGACAGCAGGTAGTTGTACTGGTTCAGCGGATCCTCGAGTCGGGTGGCAGCGAGGTAACGGACGGTCTGGACGTAGGGATAGCGCATAAAGGCAGACCGAGGGTGCAGCCGGCGGCGGAGCAGGTTCGGCATGATCGGCGCCCAGGTCGACAGGCGCTCGTGCCTCGGCATCCCAAGTCGACACCCGAACCGCCTGGCCTTGTCCAAGACCGAACCACCAACCGGCATGCTCCTGAACACGGCCCCGAAGGTAGAGCGCCTGAGCCACTCCGGGATCAGAAGGTACTTCTGGAAGAACAGCTCGCCACGCGAGTGCCCCGTGCAGAAGATCTCGTCCGCGCCCTCCCCATCGAACACGGCATGCAGGCCGGCGCCTTTGACCAGATCCATGGCTCTGTACATCCCCGCGTAGGCGACGTCGTTCACTGGCGAATCGAGGTGCTCAATCCCCTGGACAAGAGCGGCCTGAAACTCCAAGGGCCTCAAGACAGTGCGGTGCTCGCGAATGGTGAAATCGCGGTACACCTGATCTTGCAGGCTCGCGTCGCTGTACGCGTGTTCCTCAAATGCGATTGAGAACCCGTCCAGGCCACCCCGCGTCTCTTGAGACAGCACGGCTGCTATCGCAGTCGTGTCAACGCCACCGCTGACCAGCGTCCCGTGTGTCCCGCCGCCAACGGCCCGGATCCTTACGGCGTCGAGGAACAACTCCCTCAGCTCGCTAGCCAGATGCGACTCCGAGCTGACCCTGTCCTCAGTGACCGCGTCAAACGGCCAGTAACAGTGCTCGGACACCGAACCGTCCCTGATCACGGCCATATGCCCGGGACGCACGGTGAAGATCGTCTTGAAGGCAGTCTCGGGGGGACTGACCGCGAGACCCGCGAAGTACGCGTCGAGGGCGGCCTCGGACAGCTCCGATTCGACAAGGCCCGTCGCGAGCAGCGCGCGGACCGTCGTGGCAAACTGGACTTCGCCGCGAGCGCCCTGGTGATAGAAAACGGAATGGGATCCGGCGTGATCGCGTACGAGATGGAGCGCGCGCGTCTTTATGTCGAAGAGAGCAACGGTGAAAACGCCGTTCATCTGACGGGGAAAGTCTCGTCCCCTCTTCACGTAGAGCTCGGGCACAACCGCAAAACCTTGCGTCGCGGGACTCAGCTGCAGTTCGGCTGCCAGTTGCTTCGAGTTGTACAGCTCGCCTTCGCATGCCGCGATGACCCCGCCGCTCTCGTCGGAGACCAGAAAAGGACCCGATTCGTGGTCGTGTCTGGACGCGCCTAGCGCGACGCAGTCGGTACAGTAGCTGGAGAGATGGTCACCACGGAACCGGAGCGCAGCGTGCATCCGCTCCAGCAAGGGTCCGGGGCTCGTGGCACAACAACCGGTCAGACCAATCAACGCACTCATTGCCGGTCCTCATCAGGAGAACACCACACCATCACACTCTCTCCGGCATCGGCCGTCGGTTTCACTGCTGCCAAGGGGGCGCGGCAACTGGGGTGACCGGCAGGAGGCTCAGCCGCGGTTCCCGCGGGCGGTACGCCGCCGAAAGCGGTCGAGACGTCAGGGCATCATCCATCTGGCAAGCGCAAACACGCCCACCACCGCCGCCGCCCCTGCGAGGGCCAGCGCTCGCCTGGTGGCCCGGGCTTTCTGTGGCACAAACGCTTGGGGCGCGTCAAAGCCACGACTCTCCAGTGCAGCAGGCACTGGTTTGCAGGATGTCCCCTTCGCCTCGAACCACGCACGCATGTAAGCGTTCACAAGCATAAGCACGGTGGGGCGGGCAAGCGCGTGGGTGGGCATCCGCGCGAGGGTCGAAGTCGAGTACTCGAAGAAGTGCGCCGCTCTCTCCTCGAACTGCCGGCGTTCCTCTCCATGGCTGTGGAGAGCGGCATGCATGAAGACCTCGCTCTTCCGCATGTCCTGTGCTGCCCATGTCTCGTTGGGGTACTCCAGTATTTCCGGCTTTTCTAGGTACGGGTACTCGTTCTGTCCCATCCACGTCGCGTAGTGAAGAAGGCTGGCGCGTGCGTAGGCGTGCATGCGGTCAAACTGGCCGCGCTCCGCCTTGAAATGGAGGTACCGCCCGAGTACTTGCAGGAACACGTTGTAGTACCACCTGCGCTCGGCATCGAGCAGATTGAGTGCCGGGATATCATCCTGCGGGTGAATGCACCGCCGGATCAACTGCTCGGCCTTGTCCAGGTACGCAGTGTCGCCGGTGAGCGTGTGAGCATTCAAGAGTGTCTGGATTGAGTTTCCGGAACCACGACCTGGCCCGTGATAATCGGGTGAACCGGTCGCGCTGGCAAGCCCCGTGTATCCGCGGTCCAGCCACCGGAAGATGGTTTTCCGACCGTCGTCCATGTCGATAACCCACTGCGCCAGTTCGAGAGCCGCGTCACGAGATTGCTCGCTGCCCGTGAGGAAGTAATGGAGCATCAGGCCAGCCGAGTAGTCGTGCTCCCCACACGGGCCTCCTCCTGGGACATTGGGATGACGAGGGTAGGACCGGTGCGTGGCCTTGCCGGCATCGACGTAGTGGGACGTGTGCCAGAAGAGGCCGTGATTGTACGCCGTCTTGTCCTCGTCCGTATGGTAGATGTCGATGTCAATCACATGCCGCGCCAGCTGGTCCATCTGGTCCCACCAGCGATGGTCACCAGTGCGCATGAAGTGAACCGCAAAACCGGCCGTCACATCGTACTGGTTGTTGTAGTGCGACACTAGCGCGGACGGCCCACTGTGCAGTGCGGCTTCGTGGTCCGCGTAGATGTCGCCGAAGTGCCTCCAGCCGTACTCATCGATACGCTCACGCTTTCGAATGAACGTCTCCGGGCCGTCAACCGCGCTATTGACAAGCTTGAGGTACTGCTCGTTTGGATCGCTCGTTGCCGGCGTCAGGTGGGCCACGGCCTCCGTCGCCGCGTACCATTCCGGGGTGGCGTGGGCGAGAAGCCGGTCACGACACCACGATAGCGGAGCTTCGCTCACAGCGTCGTCGCCAAAGACGAGCCATGCCTCGTGCGTCTTCTGTTCCCCACCTTGAAGTTCGTGAACGTCTCCGTACTCAGAAGGCCAGAACGAGACCGTAACCTCTTCACGGGATCCGCTCAACAGCCTTGGGAAGTTCTGCCAGAAGTCAGGAATACAGGCTCCCAGCGTGCCCTCGCTGGCTTGAGTCAGGACGATCGGGCTCGCACGCAGGCCGTCCCGTCTTTGGTCGCCCCCCGTGACCCGGTACCCTCGGAAGCGGTTCGGCACGACCCCCTGGCGGTTGACGTGGACGGTACTGTTCCAGTTCTCCCCGCCGCTCGAATCCTGATAGATCGCGACGTTAGGGCCGCCTGCAGTCAGACCATGGTCCCGCTCACAGGAGAAGAGGATCTCGGAGCTGGCCGGCACACGGTGCAGCACCACAGCCAGCTCCTGGATCAGCACCGAACCGCGGTCTCCGAGCTCCCAGAAACCGCCTGGATGTCGCGCGCGCCGGGGATTCCTCACCGTAAGAAGGAGCCGGACAGTCCCCAATCCGGCGTAGAAATGAAGCCTGGCGATGATGTCGAGGAGAAACCCGCGTCCCTTGGCGGTGCCGTGGGCACGCAAGACCGTCCTCAACGGACCTGCCTCCTCGACCAGGAGCGATGCCCATGTGACCGACACGTCGCGCCCACCTGCGTCCAAAAAGCGAAGCCCCGAGCTGCGGCCATCGAGCAGTGCACGGCCGGCAATCTCGACAGTGTCGAACAGTATCGGAGCCGCCGTCCTGAGGCGGAACCGCGCTGCACCGGTGTCAATATCGACGGTGTCGGGAAGGACAGTCGAAGACAAGGCAGAATCGTGCACGGCAGGCACACCCACATCCGTCGCCAGGATGTAGGCCGAAGGGGTGCCTGTCTCAATAGATGCCTGGAAATCCAGAAGGACCCACCGGATCGACCCGTCCGCCCACCGGTCGAGGACCCTCGTCTGCAGCGGCACCGCAATGCCACCCTCCGACAGGAGTCCCCAGGTTCCGGTGGCGTGCGACGCGCCCCTGGGCATGGGGATCCCGACGGTGACCGGTTCTCCCTGGCGGGTCAGCCCTGGAAGCGTTCGCTCCCGAACGTGGATCTCAGTCGAGACAGGATCTGACATCAGTTGCAGCTGAAACGGGGAGCACCTCAGGGAATGTTCCGGACGACGCGGGGGCCGAGCACGTTGGCGATCCGAAGCGGCAGTCTCCGCCAGACGGATACCGCGGCCGAGAGCTTCGAGCTCTTGGGGCTCAAATCGGGCAGGGGCTTCCCTTCGGCGATCGCATACTCCCAGTAGAAGGGGCTCTCCACAGCCCCCCACTGCTTCTTGAACTGGTAGGTGCCCTCGCCGGGTGACGATCGGCCGAAGTCGAACACTCGGTAGCCGCGCGCGACCGCGTCGCGGATCATCAGCCAGTAGAGCAGCATGTTCGGGTTGAGCGCGCGATGCTCGCGCAGCGACGAGGCCCAGGGGTTCTCGACGGCATCGGCGTAACCGATGGTGATGGCGGCTGCCACGGGGGCCCGGTCGCGCCGAATGCTGTAGATGCGCACGTCAGGAACAGCCGCAACCACCTCGGCGAAAAAGCGCCGCGGGTAGACCGGCGTGCCCAAGTCGCGCATGTTCCGCGCGAAGACGGCGTAGAAGTCGTCGAGCAGCTCGGCGCCGCCGATGACTTCCTGGAGGCCGCCCTTCTGCGCTTTGCGGATGGCGTTGCGCAGCTTGTTGTCGAAGCCCTTCCAGGCCGCCTCCTCATCTGGCGCGAGTGGCATCGTCATGGCCACTTTGTGCTGGCGCACGGGCAGGGCCGGAAAGACACGCCGTGTGTGGCGCAGTTCCACGTGCGCCGCACGCCTCAGGGTCGCCTCCTCTCTGGCATGAGCAAGGAGGGCGCTTGCAGCATCCTCGTCGTCTGCCAGTACGCCGCCGTAGTTCACAAAGGGTAACGAGACCAGGAACCGACCGAAGAGCAGGCTGCGAAAACTGACGAGGGGCAGAACGCCGACAATGACTCCCTCCCGACGTCCAGCCAGATAGATGGTCTGGTGCCCGAATGCCCTCTCGAACACGCCGCGCCAGGCCCAGGGATGGTAACGCGTCGCAGCAGGATGCGCCGCTATGTACGCGTCCCAGTCGGACGCGCTGGTGTCGGACGAAACGGCGAGGTCAGACACGGGTGAAACGGACCTATGCCTGGTGCTGCCCGCGCCCCATGGCGACGTACGTAAAGCCGGCGCGCTTGGCGGCCTCGGGCTCGACGACGTTGCGCGCGTCCACCAGGGCTGCGCACCGGACGAGCGACTTGAGGCGAGCCATGTCCAGGCTGCGGAACTCGTTCCACTCGGTCATCACGACGAGGGCGTCGGCGCCGGAGGCTGCCTCGTAGGCATCATTGGCATACTGGACGCCGTCTGCAAGGTCAGCCAGCGCGTGCGCGGCTTCCGTCGCGGCGACGGGATCGAAGCCACGAACGCGCCCGCCTTCCGCGACGATGCGCCGGCATATGTCGAGCGCCGGCGACTCGCGCACGTCGCTGGTGTTGGGCTTGAATGCGAGGCCGAGGACGGCCACGACCTTTCCTTCCAGGCCCCCGGCGGCCTGACGGAGTTTGTCCATCACGACGTCGCGCTGGGCGCGGTTGACCTCGATGGCCGTCTCGACGATCCGCTGAGTGACGCCGCGGTGCCGCCCGATCGCCGCCAGCGCGTGCGTGTCCTTCGGGAAGCAGGAACCGCCGTACCCAGGACCCGGGTGCAGGAACTTGGGCCCGATGCGCTTGTCGAGCCCCATGCCCTTCGCCACGACGTGCACATCGGCGCCGGTGCGATCGCAGAGGTTCGCGATTTCGTTGATGAAGCTGATCTTGACGGCGAGAAACGCGTTGGACGCGTACTTGATCGTCTCGGATGTCTCCACGTCCGTCATGACGATGGGCGTTTCAATCAGGTACAGGGGCCGGTAGATCTCGCGCATGATGGCCGCAGCCTGATCGCTGCTGGTGCCGATCACGACGCGGTCCGGCCGCATGAAGTCATTGACCGCAGAACCTTCCCGGAGGAACTCCGGATTCGAGACGACATCGAAGGCGACGGGCTTCGTGCGATGTGCGGCGATCAGTTCACGCAGACGCACACCAGTGCCGACGGGAACAGTGCTCTTGGTGACGATGACCCGGTAGCCGTCGAGGCGGGCGGCAATCTCGCGCGCAGCGGCGTCCACCTGCGAGAGGTCCGCTTCCCCATTGTCACTCTGGGGCGTTCCGACCGCCAGGAACACCACGAGCGCACCATCAACCGCCTCCGCCACACTGGTCGTGAAACGCAGGCGGCCCGCGGCGGCGTTCCGCTTCACGATCTCGGCCAAGCCGGGCTCATAGAACGGCACCTCGCCGCGTGTCAGGGTGTCGACGCGCGACGCGTCGCTGTCAACGCAGATGACGGAGTGGCCGAAGTCGGCAAAGCATGCTCCGCTCACAAGACCCACGTAGCCAGTGCCAATCACGCCGAGATTCATTGAGCTCTCCTACGGGTTCACGAGTCTCTCGAGGAAGCTGAGTTTCGAACCCAGACCTCTTATGAAATCGCGAACGTACGCACGCGGGCCTGAAGGCCCGCTCACACGGCGGGGCTAAAGCCCCGCCCTACAACCTCTGGCACGTTGGACGGAGCCAGAGACAGCGTTGGGAGCACGTCACGGACAGACGCGAACCTGAACTCCGACAGCAGGCGGCGGAGGCGCGGCTCGGTTTTCTCCAGATTCCGGTAGTGCCTGAAGCGGCTCAACCAGGGCGCCTGCAGCCTCGGCTGGTCCCGGTCGAGCTCCCACGGATGCAGATAGACCATCGCGGGTCTCCCCTCCCGTCTGTTCAGTCGTCTAATCCCGAATGCGGTCCAGGCGTACGGGAGGATCCGAAAGTAGCCGCCGCCGCTGACGGGGAAGTTCATCCCCGCGAACCGGACGGTGGAGGCAGGGATCTCAAGCAGGGTGGCGTCACGCGACGATGCGTCGGTCTCCTGGGCAAGCGAGGCGCTTGCCCTACTGCGGATCACGTGGATGTCGCGGCGCGCGTTGGGGATGCCGTACCGATCGTGGTGGATCGGGAAGATGCTCGCGTCGTACTGGAAACCCTCCTGCAACAGCACGTCCAGCGCCCACATCGAACGCGCCGTGATCGAGAAACTGGGCGCGCGGTATCCAAGCACCGGCTGGCCGGCTGCCGCCTCGATGGCGGTCTTCACGCGGCGCAGATCGAACCGGAACTCGTCCGCCGTCATCTCGTAGACGAGACGATGCGAGAACGAGTGCGCGGCCAGCTCGTGGCCCGCCGCAGCAATCCGGCGGAGCAGTTCCGGATGGCGCTCCGCGACCCAGCCGAGCACGAAGAACGTCGCACGCACGCCGGCGTCCGCGAACACCCCCAGCATCCTGTCGACGTTGCGCTCGACGCGCGGCTCGAAGCTCTCCCACCGGTCGGGAGACACCACACCCGCAAAGGCGCTGACGTGAAAGTAGTCCTCCACGTCGACGGTCAGGATATTGACAGTAGGGGAAGAAACGGACGCCACTTGGGAATCGCGGGGCTGAAGCCCCGCTCAGACGGCGGGTCTAAAGACCCGCCCTACAGACGTTGTCGCACGACGCCGCTACCAGTAGGTCCAGTCGCGAGCTGCGAGGATGTAGACGCCGAGGGCGGCGTTGGTGGTCGCGTGGGCGACGATGGCGGCGAAGAGACTCCGCGTGCGCCGCAGCCACAGGGCGTACGCAAGACTTGCGACGACGGCGACGAGCCACTCGGGGTGCGCGAGCGCGGACGATGCAACCATGACGATGAGCGCGACGAGCGAGAAGGAGCCGATTGGCACCGACAGGAAATCCGGGTCCGTCACGTACCGCAGCACGAACGAGCGCCAGAACAGCTCCTCCATCACGGGAACCAGCAGGGCGAGGCCGTAGAACCTGACAACAAGAAACGCGATCGTGCCGGGCGCAGGCAGCGTGTACGGGTCGAAGCCGACGCGTGTCCCAATGTGCGGGTAAGGGACCAGCTTGTCGAGGGCCACCCAGGCAACGAAGACGGCGAGGCCGATGAGGACCGAAGCTCCGAAACCGTTGCGTGTCGGGCGAATGTCGCTCAGGGGGCCCCTGCAGACGAGCAGCGCCACCGTCACGGCGCAGGCCTTGAGCCCGTAGGCGAGCGCGAAGAACGAGCGCGGGATGTACTGCTCGCATGCCGTGAAGACCGCGAACACCGCAATCGGAGCGACGTACTCGATGAGCGCACGCCGGCCCACTACGATCCCCGGCGGACGATCACGGTCTTGAGGGTGTCGAGGATGATGTAGAGGTCGAGCGCGAGGGAGAGGTTCTTGATGTAGAAGAGGTCGTACTGCAGCTTCTGCATCGCGTCCTCGACGCTCGAGCCGTACGTGTAGCGTATCTGCGCCCACCCGGTCACGCCGGGCTTGAGGACGTGCCGCAGGCCGTAGAAGGGAATCAGGCGCGTCAGCTCGCCGACAAACTCCGGCCGCTCCGGCCGCGGGCCCACGAAGCTCATGTCGCCCCGCAGCACGTTCCAGAGCTGCGGCAGCTCGTCGAGCCTCGCCCGCCGCAGCAAACGGCCGACCGGCGTCACGCGCGGGTCCTTTCCCGCCTTCGCCCACACGGCGCCGGTTTCCGCCTCGGCATCCGCTCGCATCGATCGGAACTTGTAGATCGTGAAGACGCGCCCGTGCTGCCCCACACGGCTCTGTTTGTAGATGGCTGGCCCGGCGGAGGTCAGCTTCACAGCAAGTGCCGCGAGGAACATGAGCGGAAGCGTGAGGACGAGGCCGACGGCGGACGCCGTGAAATCGCCGGCCCGCTTCGCCGCCGTCAGCCACGGCGTCTTCTTGAAGCCGGAAGAGAAGATCAACCAGCTCGGCCTCAGGTTCTCGACAGCAATCTTCCCCGTGTACTCCTCGTAGACCGTCGCCAGGTGATCGAAGGTCACGCCGGCCAGCTTCATGTCGAGGAGCTTCTCCATGGGCAGCTTGCCCCTCGCATCCGCCAGGCTGACGACAACGCGATCCACCTGCCGGTCACGCACGATGGCCGGGATGTCGTCGAAGCCCCCGATGACGCCGGGATCGAAGACGTCGGCGGCAACGGCGGCCGGCTCCGAGTCGATGAAGCCGCAGATCTCCGCGCCCAGGTCCTCACGCCGGTCGTGCAGCTCGCGGGCAAGCTCAATCGCCGCCTGGCTGGTGCCTATGAGCAGTAGCCGCTCGCGCGGGCCCGCGTACCTGGCCGTGAACTGATAGACGACGCGCCACCCGATGATGACGGTCATCACGAATGCAGCGGAAATCAGGAACACACCGCGGCCGATCATGACGTCGGGGAGCCAGAAGTAGATCGCGGCCAGGATGAACGACGTCGCTCCCAGCGCCTGGAGCGACCGCACGAACAGCTCGCGCCGGTCCTTGATGTTCCGGACGTCGTAAAGGTCGGCGTAGTACAGGCAGAGCTGGCAAGCTGCCGCGATGAGCAGCGCCCGGGAAAGACCATACGCCGTCGTCAGCACCTCCCGGGCATCGTAGGCCCCGAGCCGGATCCACACCGCGAGCGCCACCGTCAGGACAATGAGAACGGTCTCGCAGGCAATCAGGGCGAGGGTGCGGAACGAAAGGCGGAGGAGGCGGGACATCGGAACTGACGCTGTCAGGGGCTAGAAACCAGGGACTAGGGGCCAGGGGCCAGGGGCCAGAAACCAGGGGCTAGGGGCTAGGAGCTAGGGGCCAGGGGCAGAGGATCACGCCGTCACGCTGTGCATGGTCGTCTGCCGACTGGCCTCTGGGCCCTAGCCCCTTGCCCCTACTGGTATTTCTTCCCGTAGGTCTTGTAGTACCGGTAGTACTGGTAGCCGCCGAAGGAGGTGGTCTCGTGCACCTGGTTGAGCACGATGCCCATGACTTTGTCGCGGCTGATGGCCTCGACCGCACGCTGAACGAACGGGTACGGCGTGCTGCCGGCCTTGACGACGAGCAGCGCCACATCCACCATTGCCGCCAGCAGGTTCGCATCCGGCAGCAGCCCGACCGGCGGCGTGTCGATGATGACCCAGTCGAACCTGGCGGCCGCCTCTTCGATCACGCGGCGCATCCGATCGGAGGTCAGGCCGCTCATCGGGTCGGGGTCTGGACGCCCTGCCGTCAGCAGCGACAGGTTGGGCGAAATCCGGATGACGGACAACTTCTCTTCAGCCTCGGCCTTGAGACCGTCGCCAAGGCCGGACACGTTCGGGACGCGGAAGACCTCGTGAAGCGTCGGGCGCCGCAGGTCGCCGTCAACCAGGAGCACCTCGCGGCGGTAGGACTCGCTCAGCGTCAGCGCCAGGTTGGTCGCGGTCAGCGTCTTTCCCTCGTTCGCCAGCGCGCTCGTCACCATCACCACCTTGACGTTCCGCTCCACCTGCGCGTGGTGGAGCGTGCCGGCCAGGCGCCGGAACTGCTCGACAGAGGACGCCGGCGCCGAGGAGGTCGATACGATTTTCTCGACGATGGACGGGTCGAAACCCTGGAAGACCGCCATCGTCGCGCCCACGCCGGGCGGCATCTTCGGGTGGTGGTGCGTGTGCGCCATCTCGCGCGACAGCGCGGCACGCCCGCCGTTGGAAGACGGAAGCGTCGGCTCCGGATGCGGCGGCGCCGGCGCGTCGGCCGCCGGCTCGACGCGCTGGTCAAACTCGGCCGGCTGGAACTCCCACGGGGCCTTGAAGGCCTCGCCGGGCGCACCAGCCGCAGGTTCACGCGGAGGCACGGGAACGGGGCCGGGCACGCCGGCCTCGCGGGCGCGCGCGCGTTTGAGGGCTTCTTCAATGCGGCTCATTGGACGGACATCCTTGAAATCAGGGGCTAGGGGCAAGGGGCCAGGGGCTAGGGGCTAGTTCGATCACACGGGTCACGCTGCATTCAGATCGGCGGGGCTGAAGCCCCGCCGGGACGGCGGGACTAAAGTCCCGCCCTACAGGTGCCTAAAAGAAACTGAAGCGGCGCTTGCGGGTGAAGTGGCTGAAAAGCGGCGCGCCTGATACAGCGCGCGTGGCCTGCTTCTCCGGCGTCCCGCGCGCGTGCGCCGGGACCACCGCGCGGGGGGGCGACGACACCCGCGGCCCGAGTTCGCGATCCCCTTCCTCCGTCGACACCAGCACCCTGGTCCCGTTGCCGGGCGACGTCTTCTCCGGCGCCGCGACGAGCGGCTCCAGGGGGCGCGGCGCCATCGCCGCATGGGGGCGCGACGACTCGAAGTGGAAATCGCGGCACACCTCCAGCACGATGGCGCGGCCAATCGGCTTCATGTCGGCCGCAAACCCGCTGACGAGCGCGTTGTCGCAAATCACGCTGATGGTCCGCGGAATCCCCCGCGATCGCTCGTGGATGGTCGCCACAGCCTCGCGCGTGAAGATCTGGGCGATGTCGCCGCCCGCAATCCTGATACGGCCGGAGATGTACGACGCGGTCTCCTGGATGTCGAGCGCGCCCAGATCGCACCGGAGCGCCACCCGCTGCTTGAGTTGCCGCAGCTCGGGCTCGTTCAGCCGCTCGGCCAGCTCCGGCTGCCCCGCAATCACCACCGGCAGCAGCTTGTCGGTGGCCGTCTCCAGGTTGGCCAGCAGGCGCACTTCCTCCATCAGCTCGAGCGGCAGGCTCTGCGCTTCGTCGATGATGAGCGCCGTGTACCCACCGGCGGCATGACGCGCCGCCACGGTGTGGTCCAGCTCCAGGAGGAACTTCGCCTTCGACCCCGCCGCCTCCTCGCTCAGGCCGAAACCGGCCGCCAGGAACTCGTAGAACTCGTCCCGCGTCAGCGTTGGGTTGCTCAAGTACACGCATCGCCCGTCCGGCCGCCGCACGGCATCGAGCGCCGCTCGAATGAGCGTCGTCTTGCCCGTGCCGGCTTCGCCGATGAGCAGCGTAATCCCCTTCCGTCCGGCGATGCCGTACTCGATGTTGCTGAGCGCCTCGCGGTGTTTGGCCGTCAGGAACAGAAAACGCGGGTTGGGCGTCAGGTCGAAGGGGCGTTCGTGGAGACCGTAAAAGCGCTGATACATGGCAGGAGCTAGGGGCCAGGGGCTAGGGACCAGGGGCAAGGGGCCCGGACTGTCACGCTGTCACACGGATCACACTGCATCTCTGATAAGCCTACACCCTACGGGATGAGACGGCGAATGAGGTCGAAGCGCCAGATGAGGACGGCGGCGGCAATGACGACGGTGGCCGCGCCGGCAATGAGCACGCGCACCTTGCGGCGTCTCGCCTTGCGCTTCTCGGCCTTGGTGATCATCGCGGGCACGATGGCCAGCACTGGCAGCGACAGGACGCTGACGATTTCGTCGTCGGTGCGGAAGCTCTTGTCGCGGTACTCCATGAGAGCGGCCAGGCCGACGCCAAGCCCCAGGCCCGCCAGCGCGCCCACGAGGTTGATGAACGGACGATTCGGGCTGAAGGGACGCTCGGGGAGCCTGGCCTGGTCCAGCACCTGGAACTGCTCGCCAATCTGACGCCGCTCGAGATTCGCCGCTACCTTAGAATCAGCCTGCTTCGCCAGCAGCGTGTCGTAGTTCTTGCGCAGGATGTCGTAGTCGCGCGTGAGGGCCGTCAGCTCCGATTCACGCGTCGGCGTGGCGGCGAGCCTGGCCTGGTACGAGCCGATCACGCCCCGCAGCCGGATCTCGTCCCCCTGCTTCGCCTTGAGCTGCAAATCCAAAGCGTCCATCTCGGCACGAAGGCCCTTCAGGCGCTCGCGGCGCGTCCGCTCCTCCGGCGTCAGCGGGCGCTCCGGCGCCGCCCCCGGCGACAGCGGCTGTGCCAGCGCCTCGGCCTCCGCCTTCTTTTCCAGGTCCGCGATGGCGCGCTTCATGCGCCGGATATCGGGGTGCTCCGGCGTCAGGCGCAGCTCCATCCCGCGGAGCTGGGCCCTGGCATATTCGAGCTGTGCGGCCGTTGTCGACCCCGGCAGGACGTTCGGGTCATCAGCGGACACCGGTACGGCCGCGGCGACGGCGGGCACTTCCGCCTCGTACTCGGCAATGCTCTTCTCGATGAGCAGCCGCCGGTCGCGATCCCGGTTGATCGACTCGACAAGCGCCTGCACCTGCATCTGCGTGTTGTTGAGCGCCTGGAGGTTCGCATCCCGCTCGGTCGGCAGCTCCCCGCCGTGCTTCCGCTGGTAATCCGCCAGCTTCTCTTCAACCTCCGTGAGCTGGCGTCTCGATTCGTCAAGCTGGTTCTGGAGGAAGTCCGTTGTGGCCTCAGCCAGCACGGCTCGGTCCGTGCGGCTCTCATCCATGAACATCGTCGACAGGCGATCCGCCACGCGCATCGCCATGCGGGGATCCCGCGACACGTAGCTGACGCTGAACGCATCGCCCCGGACGATGTCCACCTTGATGTCCTTACGCATCTGCTCGACGACGTCCTCCATGATCCCCCTCTGGCGTTCCCGCTGATAGAGGTTGAGGTCGAGGATGACCCGCTCCAGACGCGTGCGGCTCATGATCTGCTGGTTGATGGTCTGCAGCCGATCTTCAATGCGGGAGGTGACGGTCGAACGGACGTAGCTTTCCGGCACGCGCTGCGGCACAACCAGGATGAGCGTCGAGGAGCGGTACTGATCCGGAAGCGCGCGGCTGACGACAACCGTGCCGAGCGCCGCGACGATGAAGGGCAGGACGATCAGCCACTTCCATCGCCAGGCGATCTGAAGGACGTCTTCGGGGGTGTATTTCTTACCGGGAAGCATAGTCAGGGACCAGGGATCGGGGATCAGGGATCAGGCAAAAGAAAGAGCCCGGATCACACGTTACCGGAGCAACGGGAGCCAGAGGTTCAAGCCGACGCGGACGCCCTGGCGTTCGAACTTCTCAGCCGAGAAGAACGGAATGACCTGCCGAGCGTTCGTGTCGTAGTAGTAATAGAAGTACTGGCCGAAGATCGCGATCGTGCGGGTGAGCGCCACCTGGAGGTTCGCCAGGCCGGTCCACGCGTCGATGCCGCCTTCCTGCAGCGAGTAGTACCCGGCGCCGCGGGTCCAGCCGCCCTGCAGGCTGACGTTGACACGCCTGCCGAGATAGCCGCCGATCCGCGCGCTCACGGCATCCGTGTACCACGGCTCCTGGTAGCCCTGGACGAACATGATGCCCCGCTGGTAGCTGACGTTCGCGTTCCACGTGCGGCCGAGCGCGGTGTTGAGATAGGCGCTGCCCTGAGCGTTGAAGTGATACTTCCCCTCGCCGCCGCCATACCCCGTCGTCCCCTTGACGATGGACGTGCCGGTCGCGAAGCCGAACTGGGTGCGCCGCCCCAGCGGGAGCGTCTTGTTGTAGTCCACGCCGACGTCGATGTTGTGCCCCTCGACGGGATACCGCTGCGCGCTGTACCAGCCGTAGCGGCCCTCGACGTACGAGTACCCGGCGTGCATGCCAAAGGTCGGCGTGAAGCTGTACTGGAACCGCGCCCCGGCCATCTGGTTCCTGAACGCCTGCCACGACTGGACGTCGCTCGCCTCGAGGAAGTCCACGTAGTTCAGGTTGTAGAAGGCGCTCAACGACGACCTCGGCGTGAGGCGCCGCGTGAAGTTCACGGCGGTGTTGTAGGCGTAGTTCGGGTGATAGAAGGTGTAGTAGTCGGTTGCAGGGGCATACGGCTCGCCGGGAAGGCCCGCGGTCAGCAGTGGAAAGAAGCCGTTCGAGTAGTAGGGCGAGTACGTCACGCCCTGCGTGGCCGACAGCGTGGTCCTCGGAGAAAGCGACGCGGAGAAGCTGAAGCTCGCCCAGTCGGCGGCGTTCGAGAACTCCTCCTGCTCGGTGTAGTAGCGCAGGTGCGCGCCGGCGCTGGCGTTAAACGTCACCCTTCTGCCGCGGCGGGTGTAGGTCAGGCTGGTCGTCTCGCCGGCGTAATAGCCGGTCATGTTGATGAGCGACTCGAGCCGCGGCGGCACGCTCGCGCCCTCGGTGGGCGTGATGACATTCTCCTCCCAGGCGCCGTAGAGCGACATCCGGAAATCCAGCGCCTGGCGGCTGCGGGGGTCGGCTTCGTTTCCGCCGAACAGGCCGCGGAACGGCCGATCGGGCTCGAGAGGCCTCGCCTGCTGCCCCGACTGGGCGAGCGCGGGCGGCGCTGCGGCCAGTGCCAGCCACATCACGAACGCGATCCGAGAACTGCGGTGTTTCAATGCGCCTCGTGTGCACGGGCCTGAAGGCCCGCGCTTACGGCGGGGCTAAAGCCCCGCCCTACGACTGCTCGCCTACGGCGGGGCTAGAGCCCCGCCCTACCGATTCAGGGGACGATGACGGTGTCGCCGGGCTTGAGCAGGATGTCCTGCTTGAGGTTCTTCCCCCTGCTCACGTCCTTGTAGTTGAACTTGTAGCGCACCTGCTTCGTTCCCTCGGTGCGCATGACGGCAATGTTCTTCTGATCGGCGAAATCGCCCAGGCCGCCCGCCATGGCAATGAGCTGCAGGACGGTCGTCGGCGCGCCCAGCGGGTACGGCCCGGGCTTCGCCACCTGGCCCGTGATAAACACCTTCCGGCTGTTGATGGTCTTGACGATGATGCTGACCGTGGGGTCCTCGATGTACTTCTTCGCCAGCTCGGTGACCTTGTCGCGGAGTTGTTCGGGCGTCAGGCCCGCCACGGGCACGTCGTTCAGGAGCGGCAGCGAAATCATCCCGTCCGGCCTCACGACGACCTCGGCCGAGTGGTCCTTCTCCCTCCAGAAGAGCACCTGCAGCACATCGTCCGGCCCGATGACGTAGTCGGGAGGCGGCGGCGTCTGCGCAGGCGCGGGTGTTGCGGCGCCGGGCTTCGCAGGTGTCGCGGCACCGGGCTTCGCGGGCGTCGCGGGCTTCGCCTGAGCCTTGGGATCCGGCTGCTTCGCCTGCGCCTTCGCGTCGGGCGGCTTGGCCGTCGTCTGCGCCTGACCCGCAACCGGGGCGGCGAGCACGAAGGCGATGATGACAGTGACAAACCACCGAGCGGCCTGCATCAGCGACATTTGTCTTCCACCGCCGGCAGGGCTGAAGCCCTGCCCTACCGTAATCACACGCGACATTTGTCTTCCTGTGAGGACGGGGCTAAAGCCCCGCCCTGCAACGGCGGGCCTGAAGGCCCGCCCTACGGGCGATCACCTGTAGTCCTTGAATGGCAACTGGCAGTCGTGCTTGCGGAGGAAATTGAGGAATTTCTTGTAGTCGCGCGGATCCATGTTAAACATCCGCGTCACGATCTTGTAGTTGCCCCGCGCTTCCTCGAGCGCCTTGCGGATGAGATCCCGCACGTTGCCACGCGTGATCTCGCGCTGCATGTACAGCGGATAGACGACCGTCCAGAACGATTCGCGGTCCTCGAGCAGCCGCTTGTACAGGTCGTCGGCAATCGTGCGCCGGCGCTCCCGCTTGGGCCGGATGATGACGCTGCGCTGGCTGCGAATCTCGAGCGGGAGGTCGTCGGGGCCGACGGTATCGTTGCGGCTCGTCACGATCAGCCGCTCGATCACGTTCTCGAGCTCGCGGACGTTGCCCGGCCAGGGGTACTCGGTGAGCGCCGAGTAGGTCTCGGGCGCCAGCACCTTCGGCGCGCCGGTGTTGCTCCGCGTCAGGTTCTTGAGGAAGTGATCGATGAGCGCCGGGATGTCCTCCTTGCGCTCGCGCAAGGGCGGCACGTGCAGGTGAATGACGTTCAGCCGGTAGTAGAGATCCTCGCGGAACTGGCCCTGCGCAATCAGATCCGTCAGGTTCTTGTTGGTCGCCGCAATCACCCGGACGTTCACGGCGCCCACCGCCCGGTCCGCCCCCACCTTCTGCAGCTCGCCGGTCTCGAGAAACCGCAGCAGCAGCCCCTGCATGCGGAGCGTCATCTCGCCGATCTCGTCGAGAAAGACGGTGCCTTCGTGCGCGATCTCCAGCTTGCCCGGCTTGTCACGATACGCGCCGGTAAAACTGCCCTTGACGTGGCCGAAGAGCTCCGATTCGAGGAGCGTCTCGGGCAGCCCCGCGCAGTTGACCGGGACAAACGGCCGCTCCACCCGCGGGCTTCGCGTGTGGATGGCCAGCGCCACGAGCTCCTTGCCCGTGCCGCTCTCCCCCGTGACCAGCACCTTCGCGTCGGAACGGGCCACGCGGTCGATCTCCGCCTGGAGCTCCATCACGGCGACGCTCGTGCCGATCAACTGGGCGTATCCGTTTCGTCTCATCTCGGTCTCATTCCCGTCTCAGTCCCCGCGTCTCGTCATTCCTCCATGTGTCGGGGTGCTCGGGCCTCCATGAGTCACGGCGCTCAGGACGCCTCGTCTTTCAGGAACGTGTGCACCGCGTGGCGGCACGCCTCGTCTGGATCCACCATCGTGGCCCCCAGACGGAACCGGCCCGAGGGCCGGCCCGTCGTCCCTTCAGGCGCGATCCGCTTCACCTCCACGTCGATGTTCACAGGGGCGTTTCCCAGCCTGGTCTGAAGCTGGGCGTGCGTCCCGAGCTCGAGCGGCTGCGGCGCAGCCAGCAGCACGCCGGACGAGCTGATATCCAGCAACTGCACGGTCATCTGGAGCGGCATCTTCAGCTCGTGCCCGCCGGCCACGGTGGTCCGAGGAAACCGGCGGCGCTCCTGAAATGCCTCAGGCATGTCTCAGGCCTCCATCTGCGGCGTTGGACGGCCGCCGGATGCCACGACCAGCGCGTCAATCTGATCGAGCGCGGCCTGCTCCGGATCCAGGAACTCGAGGCCCACCAGGTACCGCTCGGCCCCGAGCGGGCTCATAATCGGCGTCACGTGACACACCCGTGCCTGCAGGGTGCTGGTTCTGGCGTTGTAGGCCAGACGGACGCCATGGACGCTGTCGGCAGCCAGCGGCAGGCGCGACTCGACCAACGCGCCGCCGCGCCCCACGTTGCGGAGCGGCAGCGGCTCGACGGCCTCGAGCGAACCCCAGAGCTGACCGATGATCTCGAATCGGAGATCGTTCCTCCGGTCGCCCAATCGGTCTTTGGTCACTTTGCTTCCCTCACGCAACGCAGTGGTCAGTGGCCAGTGGCCGGCCGCCTTCGCCCGCTGGGCTACGGCGAGCCAGGGTGGCCAGCAATCCTCAGTGAAAAAACCCCTGCCCCTCGTTCGATGTGGTCGCGGCGGAAATGGCGCGGCTCATCAGCATGGCGGGCGTCTCGCCGTTGGCAGGCGGATACAGCGCCGTGCCCACAGCGACGCGCGGCAGTCGGTGCTCCCGCGCCAGCCGGTCGATGCGCTGCTTCAGGCGGCGCTCGGCGGAGGCCACTCCATCCGCGTCCGCCCGCACCAGCAACGCCGCCGGTTCCCCGCTGGACAGCTGGCCGAGCAGGTCGGAGCTCCTCAGCTCGGCCCGAAGGGCTTGAATGACGAGGCTCTGGGCCCGGACATCAGCCTGGGTCCACTTCGTCTGATCGCCCTCGCTTCTCGGCCCGACCTTGACCACCACCACGCCGCCCTTCAGCCGCATCCGCGCCGCCTGCCCCACTTCCTCGCCCACGCGCCGCTCGAAGGGCGGCGCCGAGGACGCCTCCGGCCTCTCACTTACAGGCGCCTGTCGCAGAGCCACGACAACGCCCGCAAGCCACGCGCGCACGACCGACGCGCCCGCCTCAGCGAGCGCCGCCTGGGCAGCCCCAAAGGGGTGCGCCGGCGAGGCCCCAAGGCTCACGAGCGCGTCCGCTCCCCCGCCCACGCCGAGCGCCATCACGAACCGTTCGGGCGAGAGGGCCTTCTGGCCCGCCTCGGCGTCGAACCGCGGCCCGCCGGGGCCGTGGTCGCCGAGCTCGGCCAGGACAGTTACATTATCGGCCGGGCGGCGCCTGAGCGCGAGTGCCCCGCGCACCGCCCCCACCGCCGACATCCAGTCGGCCAGCAGCGCCTCGGCCACGGGCTGCACCTCGCGCGGACCCGTCCCGTCGGCTCCAGCCAGGCGTCCGATGAGCCGGTCGCAAACCTCGCGCGCCTGGCGCGCCGCCAGCTGCTCGAGCACGCTCGCGGCCGTCCGGCAGACCAGCGCGAGCGTTGACTCCTCGCCCGCGCCGATCGCCCCGGGAACGACGAGCACCCAGGCAATCCGGCCGTTGGGCGCAATGGGTATCAGCACGACCTCGCGCTGGGCGTTGTGCCAGCCGAGCGACTCGAAGTCGGCGAGCGCCTCGACACGCGTGACGCGATCCGGGACAACCAGCGATCCCGACGTCAGGAGCTTCGGGTCGGCGTCCAGCTCGGCCCCCGGCAGCGCCATCTCGAGGACGTCCTGCCCTTGGAGGTCGCGCCGGTACGCCCGGATGTCCAGATCGTACCAGACAGCCGCGGCCTGGATGATGGCCAGTATCAGGTCGGGCTCGGTGCCGATCCCGTGCATCTGGGACAGGAAACGCATCGCCGCGGATGAGCGACGCACGCGTGTGTCCCCGTTGTGTTCTGTCACTCTTCCTGCCGTCGCCGATTCCAGGGGCGAAAAGGTGTCGGCCAGCCCGTGGATCCCTGTGCGGCGCCCCATATGGTTGAGACTCTCGCTGTGGCCCCAGACGTGCGGGCCGACACAGCTGCTGAGGTGCCTGCAAAGGCGTCGCCACGCGGAACGGGCAGGAAAATGTCAACACGTAAGTGCCTGCAAACGTATGAGTTGGCTGGGAAAACCGGCCACCAGGGGCTTCGAGGGAAGGCTGGAAGATAGCCCCGCGCCAACTCTTTATATCGTATCGGGCAGACAAAATTCTGCTATAGCTGCACCACTCGGAACAAAGTAATTGTTGATGTCCCTATGTCCGTGGCACGCCGCCATTCACCGCGGGCATGTGTGATAGGCTGTCGCCTCCTGCATGTGGATGGGCGGCCCGCAGCGGGCCGCCGAGGAGACTGCATTGAGCGGCGTCTTCGGTCAGGTTGCCACGCGGGGCGGTGACAGCAACCCGGGCGTGGTTGAGCGGATGGCCGGCTGCCTGCGCCACCACGACTGGCACGTCGTCGAAACGGCGTCGCCCGATCCCGCCGTCGCTGCGGGGCGCGTCGGCATCGGGATCTTTAACCGCGAGCCGCAGCCGGAGCGGAGCGCGGACGGCGCCATCTCGCTCTGGCTGAGCGGCGAATTCCACCACGCGCGAGACACCCGCGCCCGCCTGGTGAACCTCGGAGCGATCGCGCCCGGCGCCAGCAACGCCGCGCTGGCGCTCGCAGTGTACCACCGGGACGGGCCGTCCGGTCTGACACAGCTCCAGGGCACCTTCCTGATCGCGGTGTGGGACGGCCGCACGCGCGAGTTCCTCATCGTCAACGACCGGTTCGGTCTCTACTCGCTGTTCTACGCCCACGCGGGCGGCGCGCTGACCTTCGCCCCGGAGATCAAGGCGGTCCTCTGCGCTCCCGCCGTGCCGAGAACGCTGGATCGCGTGGCCGTCGCCCAGTTCGTCCGCTTCCAGCAGGCGCTCAGCGACCGCACCTGGCTCGAGGAGGTCCGCCTGCTGCCGCCAGCCTCGCTCCTCCGGTATCGGCCGGACGACGACCGCCTGATGCTCGAGAAGTACTGGGACTGGAACGACATCGGCTGGCAGTCCTCCATCACGTTCGGCGAGGCGGTCGAGGGCTGCGTCGCCGTGTTCCAGCGCGCCATCGATACGATGACCCAACCGCCCCATCGGCTGGGGATCTTCCTGAGCGGCGGCCTCGACGGACGCGCCATCCTGGGCTTCACCCGGCCGTCGGTTCCCGTGACGACCGTTACGTACGGCGCCGAGGGCTGCCGGGACGTCGTCTACGCCGCCCGCCTGGCACGCATCGCCAGGCGGCCGCACAAGTGGGTGCCGTTCGAAGACGGCCGGTGGGTCCAGGCGCACGCCTCGCTCCACGTCGCCCTCACCAGCGGACTGCACGGCTGGACGAACGCGCACGGCATCAGCATCCTGCCCGAGGTGCGCCGGCTGATCGACGTCAACCTGTCGGGATACGACGGCTCGACGACACTCGGCGCCGTCCTGGACGGCCACAACGACAGCGCCTACCGTGACGCGACCACCGAGGCGGATCTGGTGCGGTCTTTCTACAAGGGCTATTGCCAGGAGTTCACGTGGCCGGGTCTCACCGATGTCGAGGCTGAGCACCTCCTCGGCGGCAGGGGCGCGCGGGACCTCCTGCCCCTCGCGCTCGACTCGCTCCGGGCCGAGCTCAAGAGCATCGGCCCACTGCCGCCGGGCCGCCGGGGGGACTTCTTCTACCTGACCCACGCCCTGCGCCGCTCGTTCCAGGACCAGCTGACAGTCCAGCGCTCGGCCATCGAGGTGCGCTGCCCGTTTTTCGACTACGCGTTCGCGGACTTCATCTACTCACTGCCGACCCACATCCGTATCAACCCGGTGTTCCAGAGAGCCGTTCTGACGAAGCGGATGCCGCGGCTCGTGCTGGTGCCTTACGAGAGAAACAACCGGCTGCCCCACAGCAACCCCTGGGTGTATCACTCGTACGCCCTGGTCCAGCGCGTCAAGCACCGGATCAACCGGCACGTGGCCCCGATCTTCCGGGATCGCCCGCGGCTCTACGCCGACTACGAGAACTACCTGCGCACGGACCTGCGTCAGTGGGCCGAGGCGATCCTCTTCGATCCGAGAACGCTGGCGCGCGGACTGTTCAATCCCGATGCCGTCCGCGCGTTGTGGGAACGGCACCTCTCCGGCGCCGAGCAGTGGACCATCGGCAAGGTAGCGCCGCTCATCTCAATCGAGCTCGCGTTGCGGCACCTGTTCGACGGGGATGAGCACGTGGGACGCGAAGCGCCGCGGCCCGACGGCCTGAGGCCTGACGCGGAGGCGTTCGGGTAGACTACCGCCAACCCATGCCTGCACGGAATCCCTACTACGCGATTCGCCGGGCTATCTCGTGGTCCTGCGACCGGGTCGGCGCCTGGTGCGACGCCCGCACGATGGACGCGTACGCGGTGCGAAACCCTCGCGCCCGGCGAGCGGCTCGATCGCTCCTCCAGGGGGTAGGGGGGGTCGCGCACGTGATCAAGCTGCTTCCCAGACTGGACGCGTTCACGCTCGAGGGACCGGACTGGCGGGTCGTCTATGTGGGGGACACTCTAGGGATGGTCGAACTCGAGTACCTGCTGTTTCCGAACGGTGCCTCGATACGGCCGGTGCAGAGGGTCGCGGCCACGAGCCTTCGCCGATTCGTCGGCCGCGCGCTGGCGGACGCCGATCTCGTGGTGTGTGCCCTGCCGAGGCTCTGGCCGCGGTTCTGGCGGGCCCGCGCGCCGATGACCGTCACGGTGCCGATCTTCGTCAACACGACCGTGGACGTCAGGCCGCCGCTCGCGGATCTCCTTCGTGGCAACCGCCGGCAGGCGCTCCGGTATCAGCTGAAGAAGGCTCACGCCGCGGGACTCACGACGCGTTTCACCAGGACGCGGGAGGAGTTCGAGCGGTTTCACACGGAGATGTACCGGCCTCACGTGCAGCGCCGTTTCGGACGGCGTGCGCTGATCTCCCGGATGCACGAGCAGTGGAGGGGCTGGATCGTGCCCGGGGGCGGATTGCTCCTGATTGAACGGGAGGGGAGGCCGCTGGCCGGTCAGCTGGTCCGTCCGGTGGCGTCAACGGTCTTCCTGGGTGAAGAGGGCGTGTCCCAGACAGCTGAGGCCGAGGAGACCCAGGTGTTCCTGCGGGTCGCGCTGAGGGCCGCGGTCATCGAGTACGCCCGGTCGGTGGGAGCGACCGACTTCATCATGGGCATCAGCCTGGCTCAGCGGAGCGACCCGGTTCTCGACAGCAAGCTGCGGTGGCGAGGCGTGGTCATCCCGGGCGGGCACTGTCTCGATCCCGAGTGGACGTGGCTCTCCGCCTCGCTGCCCGAGCCGCTGCGGATGCACCTCAACCAGCGGGGGTTGATCACGTTTGTCAGTGGCCACCCCTGCATGGTGTCGATTGGCGCGCCGACCGAGACGACGAGGCACGCGGCAGAGCCGATTGGACGCACGCTCGTCGTTGAGCCGGGATCCGACAGCGCGGTGATCGAGGTGGGTCAACAGTCGACAACGGCGTGAGCGGCGCGGGCGCGCAGGCGCTGCCCGCGGCTGTGTGGCGCCACGCCCGCACATTGCCCGCGTGCCGCTGGACGATGGCGGGCGCCTGAGGACTGCCCGTTGCACTCGCGACTCGCGACGCTTCGGCGCCGGCGATGATCTCAACGAAGTCACCGAGCGTCAGCTGGCGGCGCGCGGTCCAGATGTCGTCCGGCACCTCAACGTGGAACTGCTTCTCGAGGGCGGCGACAAACTGCACCAGCGCCAGGGAGTCCAATCCGACGCCCAGCTCGCCATCATGGGCGGAGATCGCCTTGTCGGAGGCGACACGCTTCGCGCGCTCCTCAAACAACAGCCACAGGTCGCAGCCGTCCATGCTGCGTCGCTCTGTGGACCGATGACTCATCGAGCTCCCTTTGGAGTTACAGGCTGCGGACAATAGACCCCGGTACACTGGCAATCTCTAGGCCAGATGGGAGACTATCTAGGCCCGACGGGCCTGTGTCTCTCGCTGCAATCGGGTCGCGGTCCTCAGGCGGCCCGTGCCGCGGTAGGATAATCGTGTGGCAACGGCCTTCGCCGCGCGTGTCCTCGCCACCGTCCGCCGGGTCCCGCCCGGCCGCGTGGCCACCTACGGCGACATCGCTCGTCTGGCCGGCCGCCCGCGCGCCTGGCGCGCCGTCGGCACCCTCATGCGCACCTGTGCCGACCCTCGCGTCCCCTGCCACCGCATCGTCGCCTCCGGCGGCCGGCTGGGCGGCTACGGCGGCAATGAGCGGCTGAAAGCTGCCCTTCTGCGCGCCGAGGGCGTCATGGTCGTCGGCAACAGGGTTCGCAGATTCCACGAGATCAGGTGGCAGGGACGGTAGGACAGTCGACAATCAGCAGTCGCCAGTCAGTCGGCAGTCGACGGTCGACAGTCAGTCATCAGTCAAGTTCTGCTACGATGTGCCCGTGAACACGTCAGCACCCGACGAAGCGCTGCGACGGCTGGCCGAGGCTGCATCGGCCTGTCCAGGGTTGCAGCTTCTCGTGCTGTACGGCTCCCGCGCCCGAGGCGAGGCGCGGCCCGATTCGGACTGGGATCTCGGCTACCTGGCGAACCCGCCGTTCGACGCGGACGCTCTCTTGGCGGACGCGGTGCGCGCGGTCGGCTCCGACCGCATCGACCTTGTGGACTTGGCTCGCGCCTCCGGCCAGCTCCGGTACCGCGCGGCCGCGGAGGCGCGCGTGGTGTTCACGCGCTCGGAGGAGGTCTTCCCCTCCTTCTGGTTCGACGCCGTGACGTTCTGGTGCGACGCCGCACCCGTGCTGAGCGCCGGATACGGGCAAGTCCTGGGAGCACTGTCACGATGAGCCCTCTCGATCCGACATTGCTGGCCGAGCGGACGATGGCCGTCGAGCGCCATCTGGCGCGTGTGGCGGAACGGCTGCCGGAAGCGGCGTCACAACTGCGCCCCGCGACTGACGCCTCGGATGCCGTCATCCTCCATCTGTGGCAGGCCACGCAGATCGTCATCGACATGGCGATCGGCGCCTGCCTCAGGTTTTCCCTGGGCACACCCACCGACTACGGGGACGCCTTCCGCCGGCTGCATGCGGCGGGCGTCATCGATGAACCGCTCGCCTCGCGCCTGGTGCGAGCGGCCGGCTTCCGGAACCTCGTCGCGCACATGTACGACACGCTCGACATGGCGAGAGTCCATCGCGCCGCACAATCCGGCCCAGCCGATCTCAGATCATTTCTGGCCGCGCTGCGGGATGCGCTGGCGTCTCGCTGAACGACGACGGACAGGAAGACCAGTCATCGGTCGACAGTCAACAGCCCTCGGGCTGCAGGCAGTTGGCAGGCGGCGCGTGGCAAGGGGGTGGACGGCCGGCGGCAGCCGTCTGGCCGCCGAAACGTCGCCGGTTCCCGAACCAGGCGGCCCGAATTGTCGTATCCTCTTGGCGTGGAGAGAGATTCGCCATCCACCTCGGAAGCTCCGCCGGAAAGGCCCGGGCAACGGTTGGCTGCCATGTCCTCGTCTAAGACAGTGACCGCCGCGAGAGAGGCTGACCTCGACCTGGCAACGCGGTGCCACCGGGGCGACATGGACGCCTTCGAGCAGCTCTACCGCGAACAGAGCGGCCGGCTCTACAATCTGGCGTACCGGATGTCGGGCACGGCCGCCGACGCGGAGGACTTGGTCCAGGAGATGTTCCTCCTGGCCCATCGCAAGATGGGGTCCTTCAAGGGCGAGTCCTCCCTCGGCACCTGGCTCTACCGCCTCGGCGTGAACCTCTGCGTGGACTTCCTGCGCAGCAGCCGCCACCGGCAAGGCCAGGCCACCGAGTCGCTGGACGATGAGTACGATCGTGGGGCACGGCTGGCGGCGGCGCCGACGACGGAGATGACGGTGACACGCGTCGCGCTGGAACGGGCTGTCGCGGAGCTGCCGGAGAGCTACCGCGCGGCGTTTGTCCTGCACGACGTCGAAGGCTTCGGCCACGGCGAGATCGGCCAGATGCTCGGGATCGCGGAAGGCACGTCGAAATCGCTCGTGCACAAGGCGAGGCTCAGGCTGCGACGCTGCTTGACGGGAAGTCGGTGATCAGGGACTAGGGGCTAGGGACCAGGGGCTAGGGACCAGGGGCAAGGGGCTAGGGGCTAGGGGCAAGGGGCTAGGGGCTAGGGGCAAGGGGCTAGGGGCTAGTAGATCACGGAGATCACGCTGAGGGCGGGAAGATGGCCTGCGAACAGTACTCGGAAGCCATCGGCGAGCTTGTGGATGGGACGTTGGATCCCGCGGGCCGCCGTGCGCTCGATGAGCACCTCGCATCGTGCGCCGCGTGCCGGGCGCTCGCGGCCGATCTGCGCCGGATTCACCGCGAAGCGGCCGAGCTGCCGCGCGTCGCGCCGCCCGAGACACTGTGGGCTAAAGTGCGCGGCCGCCTCGAGGTAGAGGCCCGCGAGCCCGAAGCTGCTCCTGCCGAAGCGTCGCCTCTCGCCCCGGCGCCTGCCAAGCGGACGCCGCCGCTTCGCCCTGGCTGGCGCCAGGCAGTCGCAGGCTGGTTCCGCCCGGTGACGGCTTCCCCGCTTCGCGCCGCGGCGTTCTCGTCGGCAGTCGTCCTGCTGCTCACGGTCGCGACGGTCCTCGTGCTCTTCCGCCAGCCGGCCATCGCGCCAACGACGGACACCGCCACCGCACCGGGAGCGGGTGCCGCCGGCGCGCCAGCCGCGACCATCCCCGCCTCGACGGGCAACGGCGCGGATGATTCGCTCGTCCAATCAGTTGAGATGGAACTCAAGCTGGCCGAACAGCATTACGAGAACGCCATCGCCAGCCTCGAGCAGGCGGCCAAAGCCGAGCAGGACACGCTCGACCCGGAGGTCGCCGCGATTCTTCAGAAGAATCTCGCCATCATCGACCAGGCCATCGTGGATAGCCGGGTGGCGCTGCAGACGCAGCCGACGAACCAGCTCGCGCAGACCAGCCTGTTCGACGCGTTCCGGCGCAAGGTGGCGCTCTTGCAGGACACGATCACGCTCATCAACGAGATGCGCAAGGGGAACCAGGCGGGAGCGGCAAGGGTGCTGCAGAATTTGAATAAGTCGTGACGCGGGCCTGAAGGCCCGCGCCTACGGCGGGGCTAAAGCCCCGCCCTACAGCGGATATGACGGCAGGCCGGAAGGCCTGCCCCGCAGAGACATACGGATACCATCATGACGAGCCAACATATTTCGGCCACCGCCTTTACCGCCGCGCTTGCCGCCGTGCTGCTGGCAGCGCCGCCCGCCGCCGCGGAACAGCTGTCCGCCTCGCGGGACACCACCCGCGAGATGCAGCGCGAGGTCGCGCGCGCGGCAGTGCTCGAGGCCACGCGCGAGGTCCGCGACATTGCGCGCGAGGTGACGCGCGAGGTCGTGCGCGAGGCCATCCGAGACGATGAGGGCCAGCGCCGCGAGGACCGCCGCGGGCCCGATCAGACCGAGCGGGTCACGAAGTCGTTCAAAGTGGGCAGGACCGGCGTCCTTGATTTGTCCGCGTTTGTCGGCACGGTCACGATCGCGGGCGGCGCCGGCGAGGAGATCGCCATCGACGCGGTCAAGCGCGTGCGCGCCGCCACGCCCGAAGAAGCCAAGAAGCAGTTCGGAGGCCTCACGCTCACCATGACGGAGCGCGCCGGCCGCGTCGAGGTGCGCACCGAGTACTCGACGCGCGACATCCGCGGCGCGGTCGATTTCACCATCAAAATGCCGGCGGATGGCTCGGCGTTCGTCAAGTCGATGTCGGGCGACATCAAGGTCACGGGTGTCAAAGGCGAGCTCCGCCTCGACGCGGTCAGCGGCGACGTCGTCGTGTCGGGCGCAGGACCGATCGTCCGCGCGAAGTCCATGTCCGGCGACCTGCAGGTGAGCGGGGTGGCCGGCGACGGCGAGGTCTCGCTCAACACGATGAGCGGGACGATCACCGTCCAGAAGGTGAAGGCGCGGAGCCTCGAGGCGACCGGGATCAGCGGGGACGTGTACGTGACCGACGTCACCTGCGAGCGCGCCACGCTCCACTCGACAAGCGGCGACCTCCAGTTCACGGGCCCGCTGGTCAAGGGCGGCCGCTACGAGTTCCGTTCACACTCCGGAGACGTGACCGTGGCGCCGGTCAACCCGACGGGGTTCGAGGTTGAGGCCAGCACGTTCAGCGGCACGTTCAAGTCGGACTTCCCCGTCACGCTGCGCTCGGTGGGGCCGTCAACCACGACCACCGCGCCGCCGCCGAAGCCGCCGAAACCCCCAACGCCGCCGACGCCGCCCGATCGCGGCGGGCGCCCGGATCGGCCGGATCGGCCCGCGCCGCCCGACGCCCCCCGCGGGCGCGATCTCCCCGGCCGCACGGTGCAGGGCACCTACGGCGACGCCGGCTCGCTGCTCTTCCTGGCGAGCTTCTCGGGGGATGTGACGATTGTGAAGAAGTAGGGATCAGAGCGCCATCACATCGAACTGCTCGTGGTGCAGGTGCGTGTCGGGGCGGATGGTGATCTGCTTGCCGAGCGCCTCCTCGAGATCCCGCAGCACCGCCTTCTCCTCTTCCTTGAGCGCCCGCGCGATGTCGGGATTGACGCGCAGCTGAAGGCCGTGGCCGTCAATCTCGGCGCCGATCTTCCGCACCTCGTCCAGGATCTCGTAGCAGATGGTCGCGCTCGACTTGATGGTGCCGGTGCCCGAGCAGTACGGGCACGGTTCCGTCATCACGCGCTCGAGGCTCTGCTTCACGCGCTTCCGCGTCAGGATGACCAGGCCGAAATCGGAGACCTGCAGCACCTTCGACGGTGACCGGTCCTTCCGGAGCTCCGCTTCGACCGCCTGCAGCACCTTCTGGCGGTTCTTCTTCTCCTCCATGTCGATCAGGTCGAGGACGATGATGCCGCCGAGGTCGCGAAGCCGGATCTGCCGGACGATCTCTTTGACCGCCTCGAGGTTCGTCTTGACGATCGTGTCCTCGAGCCGGCCGCTCTTCTTGCCGACGTAGCGCCCGGTGTTGACGTCAATCGCGACGAGCGCCTCGGTCTGGTTGATGACGATGTAGCCGCCGGACTTGAGCCAGACGTGGCTCCTCAGCGCCTTGTCGATCTCGCTCTGGATGCCGTACTCCTCGAAGATCGGGAAGTCCTTGTCGTAGAGCTTCACGCGCGGCTGAAGCGCCGGCATGATGCGGCCGACCAGATCCCGCACCCGCTGGTACTCCTTCGGGTCATCCAGGCGGATGGCCGCGTAGTCGTCGCTGAGCTGGTCGCGCAGCAGCTTCGAGACGAGCCCCTGCTCGCGGTAGATGACCGCCGGTGCGCGTGAGGACTCCGCCCGCTGCCGCACCTCGTTCCAGATGTTCTGGAAGTACTCGAGGTCGTGCCGGATATCCTCCGGCGGCCGCCCGGCGGCCGCGGTCCGGATGATCACGCCGCCCGTGAAGCTCTCCTTCTCGCGGAAGTCGCGGACGATGCCCCGCAGCCGCGCGCGCTCTTCACGCGAGTCGATCTTGCGCGAGACGCCGATGTGATCGACCGTCGGCATAAACACGCAGAACCGCCCGGCCATCGTTACGTGCGAGGTGAGGCGGGCCCCCTTGGTGCCGATCGGCTCCTTGGTGACCTCGACGAGGATCTCCTGCCCTTCCTTGAGCAGGTCTTCAATCTTCGTCTTGCCGTTCCCGCCTCCGTCCACCTCCTCCTCGTCGTCTTCGTCCTCGTCGCCCGTTTCCATGCGCTCGAAGGCTTCGAGCGTGTCGATGACGTCGGTGACGTAGAGGAAGCCGTCGCGCTCGAGGCCGATGTCGACGAAGGCGGACTGCATCCCCGGCAGCACCTTCGAGACACGCCCCTTGTAGACGTTGCCGGCCACGCCGCGCTGGCTCTCGCGCTCGACGAACAGCTCCGTCAGCAAATCATCCTCGAGGACGGCCACCTGCGTCTGATGGCCGTTCGAGGTCACGATCATTTCTTTAGTCATGCTTGGCGATCCTGCATTCTGAATCTCGTAGGGATCGGGGGTCGGGGATCGGCTGCTGCGGGCGTGACCGCGCGTCTGCCTAGCCCTGATCCCTGATCCCTGATCCCTAGTTAGTCACTCTCCTCACCCTCACGTTGAGGATGAGGCCGAAGCCGGCCAGCGTGGCGATCATGGCCGAGCCGCCGTAGCTCATGAGCGGCAGCGTCAGCCCTTTGACCGGTGCCAGGCCGGCCGACATCGTGATGTTGTAGAACACCTGGAAGCCGAACCCCGACAGGATGCCGATGACGAGGTACGCTCCCAGCCGGTCTTTGGCCAGCCGCGCCGTCTGCAGCGAGCGCAGCATGACCAGGAGGTACAGGCCAAGGGCGACAAGGACGCCAATCAGCCCCTGCTCCTCGGCGAGCACCGCGAAGACGAAGTCGTTGTGGGCTTCCGGCATGAAGCGCAGCTGGCCCTGCGTCCCCTTCATGAAGCCCTTCCCGAGCACGCCACCCGAGCCCACGGTGATGCGCGCCTGGATCTGCTGGTACCCGGCGCCTCGCGGGTCCTGCCCGGGATCGAAAAACGTCAGGATGCGCGTTTTCTGGTAGTCCTCGAGCCCGAATCTCCACACGACCGGCGTCGCCACAATCGCGATCGCGAGGAGGATCGTGACGACGCGCAGCCGCATGCCGGAGACAAACGCGATGGCCAAGAAGACGGCAAGCAGCGTCACGGCTGTGCCCAGGTCGGGCTCGCGGGCAATCAGGACGAGCGGCACCGCCGTGAGCCCGAGACCGATGGCCAGGTCCTTGCCTTGGGGCACCGGCCGCTGGAGCGCGGAGAAGTACCGGGCGAGCACGAGCGCGAGCGCCAGCTTCGCGAACTCCGACGGCTGCAGGTTGAAGAACGGCAGCGCAATCCAGCGCCGCGCCCCGCCTCGCGTCACGCCGAAGATGAGGACGGCGACGAGCGACAGCACCAGCAGCAGGTACAGCAGGTGCGAGTTGTCGGCGAGCGTCTGGTAGTCAATCAGCAGAAGGAACAGGAGCGCGACCAGCCCCAGGGCGATGGCCTTGAGCTGCGTCACGTACAGGCGCGAGGCGGCTCCGCTGGCGGCGTTGCCGGTCGTGCTGTAGATCATCGCCACGCCGAGGACCGCCAGAGCGAAAACGGCCGTCACCAGCAGCCAGTCGGGATGGCGAAACGTGCGCCGCTCGAACATCTCTCCTCTCGTCACCAACCGTCGTAGGGCGGGGCTTTAGCCCCGCCGTGACGCCACCTCCACCGTAGGGCGGGGCTTTAGCCCCGCCGTGACGCCACCTCCACCGTAGGGCGGGGCTTTAGCCCCGCCGTGACGCCGGGGGCTTAAGCCCCCGGTGAGTACGGCGGACCTCAAGGTCCGCCCTACTGCCCACCCGCAATCACCGTCGTCGCCGGCTTGGGCGGCGCCTGGAACTGCGGCAGCGGCAGCCCGTCTCTCTTCGCGAAGTAGGTCTCCATCACGTACTTCGCAATCGGCGCCGCGTAGTACCCGTGCTCGGCGTGCTCCGCGAAGACCACACCCGCAATCTCCGGGTTGTCCCGCGGCGCAAAAAACACAAACCACCCGTGGTCGCGCAGGTCCATCGTCGTCTTGCCCGCAGCCGCCTTGGCGCCCTGAATCGAGATGACCTGCGCCGTCCCGGTTTTCCCCGCGACGTCGCGGCCGGCAATCCTCGCCCGCCCGCCCGTGCCCGCGCCGTTCACGACGAGCCACAGGCCCTGGTGCAGTGTGGCCACCGTCTCGGGCTTGAGGATCCCCTGCGAGAGCGGCGCCGGCGCGGGGACCGACTTCCACTCGTGCCCCTCCGTCTCGGCGCTGACCACGTGCGGCACGACGCGCGTGCCGCCGTTCGCAATCGTCGAGATCATCACGGCGAGCGAGATCGGCGTCACCGACACCTGGCCCTGACCGATCGACACCGAGATCGTCTCGCCCGGGTACCACCGCTCGCCCGTCTTCGCCTTCTTCCACTCCGTCGACGGCATGAGCCCTTCGATCTCGCTCGGCAGATCGATGCCGCTTTTCGTGCCGAGGCCGAGCGCGGTCGCCCACTTGTGAATCCGGTCGATCCCCAGCATGTTGCCGAGGGTGTAGAAGTAGACGTTGCACGATTTCTCGATGGCCTGCTCCATGGCCACCGTGCCGTGGCCGCCTTTCAGGTGGCACTGGAACGGCCGGCCGTAGAAAACGGCGCTCCCCCGGCAGGTCACCGTGAAGTCCGGCGTCACCAGCCCTTCTTCGAGCGCGGCGGTGGCCACGGCGATCTTGAAGAGTGAGCCGGGCGAGTAGAGCCCCTGGATGGCGCGGTTCTGGAGCGGCCGCAGCTTGTCGGTCGTGAGCGACGACCAGGTGGCCGAGTCGATGCCGACGGCAAAGGCGTTGGGGTCGTACGCCGGCAGGCTCACGTGCGTCAGGACCTCGCCGTTCCTCGGGTCGAGCACGACGGCGGCGCCGTTGAACCCCAGCGCCTTGAAGCCCTCCTCGGCCGCCCGCTGCAGGTCGTAGTCGATCGTCAACCGCATGCGGCGCCCTTCGGCCGGCTCCACCTCGTCGATCGTCCTGATCTCGCGCCCCATGCTGTTCACCACGACGCGCCGGGCGCCGTCGGTGCCCATGAGCACGTTGTTGTACGCCCGCTCGAGGCCCCACTGGCCGATGAGGTCGCCGCTCTTGAGGCCGCCCGAGGCGAGCTGCTCTTCCTTCACTTCACCGACGTAGCCCAGCAGGTGCGCGGCCAGCTCGTCGGCGGGGTACTTGCGCGTCGGGACGCGCTCGATGATGACGTCGGGCAGCTCCGAGTCGAGCCGCCGCGCGGTGACCGCGGCGACCTGCGCCAGCGAGGCATCTTCGACGACCGGGATGGGCTGATACCGCGGCAGGTTGCGCGCCCGTTCGATCTTCTCGCGGATGCTCGCTTCGCTTGCGCCCGCTACGGCAACCAGCAGCCGAATCGTGCGACCGATGTCCTTCGAGTGCTCGCGGACGATCGAGATGTTCAGCGAGTCGCGGTTCTCGACGAGCACGCGGTTGAAGCGGTCGAAGAGCACGCCGCGCGGCGCGCGGAGCGACAGGGTCCGCTGGTGGTTGTTCTCGGCCAGCTCCTCGAGCCTCCGGTGCTCGACGACCTGGAAGAACCAGAAGGCGAGCGCCAGCAGGCCGAACACCGCCACGACGCCGTACTGGATCACCTGCAGCCGGAACGTGATCCGGCGTCTGGTTTCGGAGGCGGCTTGGGACTGTCGGTACATTCCTGATCTCTGTCAGTGGCCAGCGGCCAATCAGTGGTCAGTGGCCGGTGGCCAGCAACCTCGCTCTGGCGTAGGGCGGGGCTTTGGCCCCGCCGTGATGCTCCATCCCCCGTAGGGCGGGGCTTCAGCCCCGCCGTGACGCTCCATCCCCCGTAGGGCGGGGCTTTAGCCCCGCCGTGACGCCGGCGGCTTAAGCCGCCGGCGTGTACGGCGGACCGGAAGGTCCGCCCTACAGCACACGTCTCGTCCTGCCCGCAACCGCCCGTCGTCTCTCGACCACGCGCGGCCAGTATTCCACCAGCGACAAGGCGGCGACGCCGACGAAGGCGTTTGCGATGCCGCGCGCGGCGATGGCCGCGTACTGCGGCGACGGGAGCCGCGCGTCGAAGATCGCGTGCAGGCCCAGAAAGACACCCGCATCCACCATCGTCGCCAGGAAGAACACGGCGAAACGCGGCACGGGCCGCGTGACGATAAACAGCCGGCCCACGAAGCCGACCAGAAACCCGGCAATGGTCTTCGACAGCCCGGAGATGCCGACGATGTCGCCGGCAATCGCGTCCTGGGCGAGCCCGGTCACCGAGCCGGAGAGCAGGCCGGCCGACGGCCCGAGCGCGAGGCCGACGTACGCCACGACCACGAGGCCCAGATCGACGCCAATCGAGCCGCGCAGGAGCAGCGGTCCCAGCGTGGTCTGCAGCACGAGCGCCGCGCCGATGGCGACGGCGACCCAGAGCGTTCTCACGGCGACACCTCGCCCGGCGCGGGCGGCTTCAGCACGACGAGCACCTCCTCGAGCGTCGAGAAGTCTACCGCGGGGCGCACGCGGATGGTGCGGTACGCCATGCCAGCCCGCTCGATCAGATCGATGCGGCCGATCACGAAACCCTTCGGATAGATCCCGTCGAGGCCGGAGGTAACGACGACATCCCCTTCGGCGAGCTCCGCGGTGGCACTTACGTACTCGAGCTGGAGGGTGTCCTCGCCGCTGCCGACCACGATGCCTTCGGCGCGCGAACCTTCGACCAGCGCCGCGGCCGCGGCGTTGCGGTCGACGAGCAACTGCACCTTTGCCGCCCGCCGGCCGACTGTGACCACGCGCCCGACGGCACCGTCGGGCACAAGCACGGCCATGTCGGCTTTCAGGCCGTCCGCAGAACCGCGGTCAATGGTTACCGCCCGGAATTCCGGGACGGCGCTGCCGCCGATGACCTCCGCCGCGCGCGTCTCGAAGGCCGTCGTGTCCCGCAGTTCGAGCAGGCGCCGGTACGCCTCGCTCCGCTCGGCGAGGGCCCGCTGCTGCTGCAGCTGCACCTGCTGATCCGCAACCTGCTGACGCAGCACCTCGTTCTCAACCCGGACATTGTGCAGCGCGACGTAGCCCTCCCACGTCCGTACCGCGCCGCCCACGACCCACGCGGTCACCCGCTGCACCTCGGAGTAGACCGCAAAGGCCCCGGCCTGCAGCAGCGGCACGCCGGTGCGCGAGTTGACCTGCGCCGATATGAGAGTCAGGTGGCCGACGACCACGGCGAGCAGGAGGTACCCGCTGCGCTGGCGGATGTCGGGGAGAGGCATACACGCACTGCTTCTGTGACAGGAACTGGGGGCTGGGGGCTAGGGGCTAGAAGGGATCGCCACGCGTGTCACGCAGTCGGGGTCGTGCGGAGTGTGTCACTCCCTGGTCCCCAGCCCCTAGTCCCTGGCCCCTGGTCCCTGTTCACCGTCAGTCGATAGATATCTTCCGCAGCAGGTCGAAATCCTGCAGCATCATGCCTGCGCCGAGCACCACCGACGACAGCGGATCTTCGGCCATGGCCACCGGCAGGCCGGTTTCCTCGCGCAGGCGCCGATCCAGGTTTTTCAGAAGCGCCCCGCCGCCCGTCAGCACGATGCCCTTGTCCACGATGTCGGCGGAGAGCTCCGGCGGCGTCCGCTCGAGCGCCACGCGCACGGCATCCACGATCACGTTCACGGTGTCCGCCAGCGCCTCGCGCACCTCTTCATCCGAAATCGTCACGGTCTTCGGCACCCCCTCAATCAGGTGCCGCCCCTTGATCTCCATCGTCAGCCGCTCGTCGAGCGGGAAGGCGGAGCCGATCTCCATCTTGACGTGCTCGGCCGAGCGCTCGCCGATGAGCAGGTTGTACGTCTTCTTGATGTACTGGATGATCGCCTCGTCCATCTCGTTGCCCGCGACGCGCACCGCCTTGCTGTAGACGATGCCCGCCAGCGAGATGACGGCGATGTCGGTTGTGCCGCCGCCGACATCCACGATCATGTTCCCCGAGGGCTCCGTGATCGGCATCCCGGAGCCGATGGCCGCCGCCATGGCTTCCTCGACGAGGTGTACCTCGCTGGCCTTCGCGCGGTAAGCGCTGTCTTTGACGGCGCGCTTCTCGACCTGCGTGATTTCCGACGGGACGCCGATGACGATTCGCGGGCGGACCCACACGTTGCGGTTGTGCGCCTTCTTGATGAAGTAGGTCAGCATCTTCTCGGTGACCTCGAAGTCGGCGATGACTCCGTCCTTCATCGGCTTGATCGCCACGATGTTGCCCGGCGTCCGGCCGAGCATTTCCTTGGCCTCGTGCCCGACGGCTTCGACTTTCCCGGTGACCTTGTTGATGGCGACAATCGACGGCTCGTTGACGACGATGCCCTTGCCGCGTGCGTAGACGCAGGTGTTCGCCGTGCCGAGGTCGATGGCCAGATCGCTGGAGAAGACCGAGAAAATGGAGCGCAGCGTAAACGCCATACTGTTCGTGCCTGAACCGCAACTGTTGTGGGGCGGGCTTCGGCCCCGCCGCATCGCCGCCAACCGTGGGGCGGGGCTTCAGCCCCGCCGTGCGGCCGGGGGCTTAAGCCCCCGGCCTGTACGGCGGACCTAAAGGTCCGCCCTACAGCTCATCGACCGGTCTGACGATTCCCGCAAGCGGTGTGAGAAGTCAGCGGCCGATGCGACTTCTGTGGCCCAACGCCGCTAAGTTCTTCAGCCAGAGCAGAATATACCACATAGTTTCAAGAACTGCGCCAGAGCCAGGCCCGAAACCTTGAAGCGCGGGGCCCTCGTCGCTTACGATGGGAAGCTGCGCCCGGGGCGGGGCGCCGTGCGCTCTGACAGTCGGCCGTCGACAGTCGACCGTCAACAGTCAGTCGGCAGTCGGCCGTCTCGGGACCGAGGCCTTTCATCGTGGGCCTGCCGCTGACGAAGCGTGCCTGCAGACTGCTGACCGATGACTGTTGACTGACTGGCCGAATGGCAGCCCTGGCCACTGACCACCGGCCCCTGGCCCCTAGCCCCTGGCCCCTGATAGGATTCACGAATATGACCATGCTTGATCGGATGCGGCGCCACAAGGGCTGGCTCAAGTGGAGCCTGGCCCTCGTCTGCCTCGCATTCGTCGTCTTCTACATCCCGTCCTTCCTGCAGTGGGGCGACCAGTCGGCTCCCACCGACGCCGTGGCCACGATCGACGGCAGCACCATCACCATCGCCGATTTCCGGCGCGTCTACCAGCAGCAGATCTCGGCGTACCGCGGCGCGTACGGCTCGAGCGTCAGCGAGCAGCTGCTCAAGCAGCTCGGGATCGGCCAGCAGATCCTCCAGCAGATGGTCGACGAGCGGGCCTCGCTGGCCGAGGCCGGGCGCCAGGGGCTGACCGTCACCGACGCGGAGGTCGTCCAGCGCATCATGACGATGCCCGCGTTTCAGGAGAACGGCCGGTTCTTCGGGCGCGAGCGGTACGAGCAGCTCCTGCGGATGCAGCAGCCGCCGCTCAGCACCGCCGAGTTCGAGGACAACCTCCGCAAGAGCCTGCTCATCGACAAGCTCCGCACGGCGCTGACCCAGTGGATGACCGTCGCGGACAGCGAGGTCGAGCAGGAATACCGCCGCCGCAACGAGAAGGTGAAGGTCGAGCTCGTCAGCTTCGCCGCGGAGAAGTTCCGCGATCAGGTCAAGGTCACCGACGCCGAGGTCGAGCAGTTCTTCGCCGGCCGCGCCGAGCAGTACCGCATCGGCGAGAAGCGCCGGATCCGGTACCTCGCCATCGACGTCGAAGCGATGCGCTCGGAGATGAAGGTCACCCAGCGCGAGATCGACCGGGCCTACAACGACGCGTTCGAGACCTATTCGACGCCGGAGCAGATCCGCGCCAGCCACATCCTGCTCAAGACCGAAGGCAAGAAGGACGAGGAGGTCAAGGCGAAGGCCGAGTCGGTGCTCAAGGAAGCGCGCGCCGGCAAGGACTTCGCCGCGCTGGCGAAGAAATACTCCGAGGACGAGTCGAACGCCCAGCAGGGGGGCGACCTCGATTACTTCAGCCGGGGGCGCATGACCGCGGCGTTCGAGGATGCGGCCTTTGCGATGGAGCCGGGAGCGATCAGCGACCTCGTGAAGACGGAGTTCGGGTATCACATCATCAAGCTCGTGGACAAGCGCGCCGCCTCGACGAAGCCGATTGAAGAGGTCAAGCCGCAGATCACCGAGCAGCTTCAGTACGAGAAGGCGCAGGCGCGGGCCGCCGAGATGGCGACAACGCTCGAGAAGGAGATCACCAAGCCGGCCGATCTCGATCGCGTGGCCAAGGAGCGCGGCCTCAAGGTCCAGGAGACGCTCCCCTTCGGCCGCAACGAGACGATCCTCGGCCTCGGGTCGTCGCCTGAGGTGTCGGTCACCGCCTTCGAGCTCAACGACGGGCAGGTCAGCGGCGCCGTCGGCTTCTCGCGCGGGTACATGTTCCTGACCGTCACCGGCAAGGAGGCCTCGCGGCTGCCGAAGCTGGACGAGGTGAAGGATCGCGTGCGCGAAGACCTGACGAGCGAGCGCGTCGCGGCGCTGGCCACGGAGAAGGCGAAGAGCGTGGCGGCCTCGCTCAAGACCGCGAAGGACTTCACGCGGGCGGCCAAGGCCGCCGGCCTCGAGGTGAAGGCCTCCGAGCTCATCCCGCGCGAGTCGGCGTACCCGGAGGTCGGCATCAGCCCCGAGATCGACCGCGTCGCCTTCAATCTGAAGGTCGGCGAGGTCAGCGATCCCATCCAGTCCAGCACGGCCACCGCCATCGTCCGCCTGGTCGAGCGCCAGGATCCGACGGCCGCGGAGTACGCCGCCGACAGGGAGCGGCTCCGATCCGAGCTGCGCGAGGATCGCCAGAACCGCTTCTTCAGCGCCTACATTCAGAAGGCCAAGCAGCGGATGAGGATCGAGCTGAACCGGGAGAACGTGCAGCAGGTGCTGGGGTAGGGGCCAGGGGCTTGGGGCCAGGGGCTTGGGGCTAGGGGCCAGGGGCTAGGGGCTAGGGATTTCGGGGGCCGGCGGACGGGGCGGGCGCGTAGGGCCCTGCGGCGTCACCGCACGAACACGAACGGCGCGAGCGCCAGCGGCTCGCCCCTTCTGAACAGCGCCATCGGCGCAACGGATGCGCCCACAAGCCGCCCCTCGGCCGCCCCAAGCGACGCCAGCAGCCTCAGCCTCGTCGCCTGATCTGCCGACGTCAACTGCGACGCCAGCACGTCGTACAACGTGCGGCGGGGTGGATAGCCAACCAGCTCCACTTCCTGATCGGCCGGGATTTTCGCCTGCTGTTTGGCAAGCGCGACGGCGCGCTCGAGGCCGCCCAGCTCGTCCACGAGACCGATCTCCTTTGCCTGCCGGCCCGTCCACACGCGCCCCTGGGCGATCTCCTGCACCCGCTCCGGCGTAAGACGCCGTGATTTGGCCACCTTCTCGACAAACTGCGTGTAGAAGGCGTTGAGCTGCCCCTCGAGCTCCGCTCGCTCCGATTCGTTGTACGGGCGGACGGGCGAGTTCATCTCCGCGTTCCGGCCGCGGCTGATCGCTTCGATGGTCACGCCCAGCTTGCCGTACGTGCCGCCGGTGACAAACTTCCCGCCGAAGATCCCGATCGAGCCGGTGAGCGTTCCGGGCTCGGCCACGATGGTCGGCGCCGCCATCGCCAGGTAGTAGCCGCCGGAAGCGGCCAGATCGGACATTGACGCGATGAGCGGCTTCGCCTGCTTCGCGTCTGCCGTGAGCGTCAGCTCGCGCCAGATCACATCGGAGGCCACCGCCGCGCCGCCCGGGCTGTCGATGCGGAGAATCACCGCCTTGACGCGGCTGTCTTTCCTGACCGTGCGGATGGCGTCGATGAGGGTGTCCGATCCGACGGCGGAGCCGTTCAGCGGGTCGTAGCCGCCACTGCCCGACGCGATCACGCCCGACGCGTAGATGACCGCGACACGCGCTCCTCGGTTGAGGCCGAGCGACGAGGGGCTGATGCGCCGGTACTCGTCGAGGTCGATGCGGCGCCGATCGCGGTCCGTTGCTTTCAGCTTCTCATCCACCTGGTCTTCGTACGCCACATCGTCGATGAGGCCTGCCGCCCGCGCCTCCTCGGGCAGGAACGGCCCCTGATCCATCAGCGCCCGCACCTCCTCGACGCTTTTCTTGCGCCCGTCGGCGACCGCCCGGATGACCTGCTCGTACAAGTCGGTTGTGAGCGACTCCTCCATCTCACGGTGTTCCGGGGTCATCGCCTTCTCGGTGTACTGGTTGGCGGCGGTCTTGTAGGCGCCGACGTGGACGATGTCGGGATAGACGCCGATGAGATCGAATGTGCCGCGCAGGAAGAGCTGGTACGACGCGAGCCCCGTCAGGTCGAGCGTGCTTGACGGGACGAGGAAGATCCGGTCGCACGCCGTGGCCAGGTAGTACTCCGACTGCCCGCCGAACTCGAGATGCGCGTAGGCGGGTTTCCCCGATCGGCGGAAGTCGGTGATCGCGTCGCGCAGCTCCTGCAGCTTGGCCCAGTAGGCCGTCTGAAGCCCGGCCGGCGCGAAGAGGATCGCGGAGATGCGCGAATCGACCTTCGCCTTGCGCAGGTTCTGCACGAGGGCTTCGACCGAGGGCTGACGGCTCGAAGTGAGCAGCGAGCTGATCGGATCGGAGGGGCCTTCCTCCCCCAGGTCTCCCTGGAGGCGGATGACCAGCGTGGATCGCGCCTGGACCGACGGCTCGCGGCCCATGAGCAGGTAGATCGCCCCGAACCCGAGCATCGAGACGGCGATGGCCATGACGATCAGGGCAACGACGAGGGCGCAGCCACGGCGAGCAGCCACGGGGATCTCCTCTCTGGATGAAGACGGGGCGAGTATATCAGAGGGGGGCCAGGGGCTTGGGGCCAGGGACCAGGAGGAAACCCGAGGAGTCTGTCGACAATGGCCGGTCAATGGTGGACAGTCAGTCGGCGGGCAGCAGTCGGTGCACAGTCGCCAGGTGTCCGGGACGCTGCCGTAGGGCGGGGCTTCAGCCCCGCCGTCGGGGCGGACCTTCAGGTCCGCCCCACCGACCACCACTGGCCACCGACCACTAATCACTGGCTAGCCCCCAGCCCCTAGCCCCCAGCCCCTAGCCCCCAGCCCCTAGCCCCCAGCCCCTAGCCCCTAGTCCCTGGCCCCTGGCCCCTAGCCCCTGCTATAGTAGAGAGACTGCTCGTCGCACCTCACTGCGGAAGTGGCGGAACTGGCAGACGCGCAAGCCTCAGGAGCTTGTGAGGGCAACCTCATCGGGGTTCAAATCCCCGCTTCCGCACCAGCCTTCGCTCGCTTGCCTCTTCGATGGGCGCGAGCTTCGGCTAGGCGCGCCGGATGAAGGCTGCCTCGCCGAGGCGGCGAGAGCGCTCTTGCCTGGCGCACCGCCGCGAAGGCGGACAGCCACTCCCCCAGAACCGCGAAGCGAGTCTTCGTCCTGTCCGCCTCTGCTATCATTGGCACGCTCACCGGTCTCACCTGTGAGGCACGGTTCGCAGCGACCAACTCCCTGGCACGGCGTGGCGTCCGAGGGCGCTCTTTGGAGGACTCCACATGTTCGACCGCGACGGCCGTGGCCAGCTCGCTGCCCGCGTGGAACGCTCGTGGCAACTGGCGCTTCCGGCGCTGGTGTCGGGTGTCCTTCTCGCCGTTTCCGTGACGCCCCAATGGGCCGTCGCCGAGACCCGCGTCGGCGGCTTGCGGGGAGTGGCTCAGAGGGCGGCATCGGTCGCCGACCCGGGTGCCGTGGCCTCACAGCCCGGAACTTCGATGACGACCCGAGGACTCTCGACCCTCCTCACGTTCGTGGACTGGAATGGAGACGGTTACGCTGACTTCCTCCGCTATCGACCTTCAACGGGCGAATGGGCCACGATGATCAGAACCCACGCCGCCATCGTCACAGGAAGGACCGGATTGTGGTCACCGGGTTGGACGATCGTACCAGCGAACTTCACCGGTGCAGGCTTCCGAGACTTGTTCTTCTACAACTCTGAGACGGGTGCGTGGTATCAGGGGTTTGGGGATGGGGCTGGGGACTTCGCTTACCGGGGTGGGTCGTGGTCCCCGGGGTGGAACGTGACCGTGCTCGATCTCAACGGGGATGGCCGGTCCGACGTCTTCGTCTACGACCCGGTGTCGGGAATGTGGTACCAGTGCCGGACGGTGGCCGACGCCTTCGTGTACTCGAGCGGGCGCTGGTCGCCAGGGTGGCGTGCATTCGCTGCGAAGCTGGATTCCGACGCCTACACGGATGTCTTCGTCTACGACCCCGAAACCGGCGCCTGGTTCCGCTGCATCAACGACACCCGCGGTGGATTCCGCTACGAAGGGACCACCATCGCAACCGATCAGCCAATCCCGCCAGGTGTGGTCAACCGATGGTCACCTGGCTGGGATCTCTACGCAGCGGAGTTTAGCAGGTACGGGGATGGGCTGACGGACTTCCTGGCTTTCAACCCCGCGACGGGCTACTGGTACGTGTGCATGAATACCGGCGCTGGTTTCACCTACACGGGAGGGCAGTGGTCCCCGGGGTGGACCGTCGCGTTGCAGGCACGCTCATCCCTTGCGACGGATCTGTTCCTGTACAACCCGACTTCCGGCGCCGCATACGACTGCCTGAGTGATGGCTCTGGAGGGTTCACGTACGTCAGCACCAGTGTGGAGCCGGGGATGAAGGTATTCTTCACCTACTTCGAGCCCACACTCGGGACCTTTCACCTGCACTACAGCCCGGCCACTGGAGTGTGGAAAGCTTGGCCCAGCCCCTTCTCGAATCTGATCGTCGGCGACTGGGGCCCAGGTTGGGAGATTCTCGTCCGATAGGAAGTCGTCTCGGCCTTGCGCATGACCACGCGAGCCAGCCGAGTGATCCTCACTGTGCAGCAACCCGCCTGGCACGGAGTGGCGGCCGCGCCAGGTCGCACCTACCGTGGCGCGGCCAAGGGTCTCAGCCGTATCCGATCGGGCTCGATGACTCCGAATGAGCCAACCCAATCGGCGCGGCTTTCAAGCGCTGACACGATGAACTGTGCTGCGTCAGATCCCGAGGCGAACGAAGCTCGGAAGAGGATGACGCCCGGCGACGCAGCCAGGCCCTGCCGGTAGGCCAGCTCGCCGAAGTCCTTGTCAAATGTGAGCAGCACGCGCTCCTCCGCGTGTGCCCGACGAAGGACGTCAGCGTCACTCTGGCCGGGTGCGGCCTCGTGCATCCACACGACATCGTGCCCCCGCGCACGGAGCGCGAGGACCGCGTCGCGAGGAGGGTTCTCGTTGGCGAGCAGACGCATCGACATCGCGCCTACCGCTGCGGCACTGGGTACACCCGCTCCGCCTCGAGCACACTCTGGGCATACTGGAGGCAGGCCTGAATGTCCTCGCGGGCAATGCCCGGGTAGTTCCGGAGGACATCCTCTTCAGCCCAACCCTGTGCGAGCAGGCCGACCACGAACTCCACGGAGAGGCGGGTCCCTTTGATCACCGGCTTCCCAAGCAGGACACTCGGGTCCGCTGCGATCCGCTCTTGCCAGGACATAGGTGCGCTCCGGGAACAGTATCGCCTGGCACGAACGGCGATGCAAACACGAAACAACACGAAACCAGTCGAGTAAGGCGCGCGACGCGAGTTTTCATAACCGTTGCACGGGCGTCGTAATCAAGGCCCAGATTTCGCGCCCTGATTGGGCGTCTCACCGGCCTCGTTGTTGGGCTCCGCTCTGCCACGGAACCTGCACTATCATGGTGCGGGCCGGAACTTCGCCCGCCGTCGTACCATGACACGAAACGGAGCTGGTCCGCATGAGACTCCCAGCCGCTCTTCTCTGCGCGTGCCTGTCACTTCTTGTGGGTGCCTGTCATATGGCCACGAACGAAGACCATCGGGATACGCCTGACACGTACGCCGAACACACGTTCGGGTACGACCTCCGGTTCCTGGAACAGCAAGACACCGTCATCGTCCTGAGGGACGGCGATGCCCAGGTGATCGTGTCTCCGAAGTACCAGGGCAAGGTGTTCACCAGCACCGCCGCCGGCCTGAACGGTTACAGCTTCGGCTGGATCAACTACAAGGCGCTCTCCTCTGATGCCCCGGCCGCCCACATGAACGCGTACGGCGGCGAGGACCGCTTCTGGCTTGGTCCCGAGGGCGGACAGTACTCCATCTTCTTCAAGCCGGGCACGGAGATGGTCTTCGACAACTGGCAGACGCCCGCGCCAATCGACTCCGAGCCGTGGGACCTGGTCGGCCGCGACGCCGCGCAGGTGACCCTGAAGAAGACGGTGCGCCTCACGAGCCGCGCCGGGACGACCTTTCGGGCAGACCTCGACCGGCAGGTCCGGCTGCTCTCCGCAGAGAGTCTCGGGCGCGTGCTGGGAGTCACGCCGGGCGCTTCCGTGAGGTGGGTTGCGTTTGAGACGATTAACGGCCTGACCAACACAGGCGACACCAGGTGGACGAAGCAGACGGGCACACTGTGCATCTGGATTCTCGCCATGCTGAAGCCGGCAGGCGATGGAGTCGCCGTCATCCCGTACCGGCAGGGCGATGACCGGACGCTGGGTCCCGTTGCCGTGACGAATTACTTCGGAGAGATCCCCGCCGATCGAATCCGCATCGACAGTGGAATCCTGTACTTCAAGATCGACGGCAGGCACCGCAGCAAGCTGGGCCTCTCGCCCGCGCGCGCCACGCCTCTGGCTGGCAGCTACGATGCGGGCAACAAGGCATTGACCATCGTCCAGTTCGACCTTCCCGCCTCGCACGACGGCTACGTCAACCAGCTGTGGGAAGTGCAGAAAGACCCGTTCAAGGGCGATGTGATCAACGCGTACAACGACGGGCCGCTCGAGGGAGGCGGCCAGATGGGGCCGTTCTACGAGCTGGAGACCTCGTCGCCTGCGGCGTTTCTGGGCCCCGGAGAGCGCCTCATCCATACCCAGCGCATGTTCCACTTCATCGGGGAAGACGCCGCGCTGAACGAGGTGTCTCAGCGGGTGCTCGGTGTCTCACTCGAACGAATCAAGGCCGCGCTGAAGTAGCCCGCGGCACGACGGCGGGCGCAACTCGGCTCCCGGCCGCTGACCTGGACGCGGAGAGTTGTGCGACGATGTCGCGAGGAGAGACGCATGCGTTCCGTCGCGCTCGGTTTTGTCGCTTCGTTGGCGCTGGCGTCAGCGCTTGTCCTCAGCTCCGGACCTGCTCGGAGTGCGGCAGGAGCCGGCCAGGCAGGCGTCTCCGCGACCATCGCGGCCAAGACCCCGGTCGTTGCCGGCGCCTGCAAGGCCTGCCCGTGGGGCATCCTCGCGAAGGTCACGGCGGACGCCCTGAGCTATTACGGCTACCGGACGATCGTCTGCTGGGTCTGCTGGTCGACGTACGGACCCCGGCAGATGAGCGACAAGACCAAGCCGGTCATGCCTCCCGGCGCGGAAGAGAATGCCGAGTACATCGAACCGCCGCCCGACGCCGTGCCCGATATCGGCGCCACCAGCGAATCCAACCTGATTGACGCCTGGAACGGCACGGGCCCCTACGCCCAGGACAAGAAGCCGCGCCGGAACTACCGCGTGATTGCCGTCATACGAACGTCGACCTACATGATTGCGGCAGCCAGCAGGAAGTCCGGCATCACCAATCTGAGGCAGATCAAGGATCGGGCCGAACCCACGTGGATTGTCGGGAGCAACAGCATCATCTTCGACTACTACGGCATCAGCGCGGATGCCTTGAAGGCCAAGGGAGGCGGGCTCATGCCGCCTCAGGGGACGGGACCGGGCAGGGTCTCGCGCGAGAAGCGCGCATCGGGGGACGTGTTTATCGGCACGGGCCTGCTGGCCAACACGCCCGAGCAGCGGTTGTGGTACGAGGCGAGCCAGCTGAACGACCTCGTGTTTCTCGACATGGAGGAGCCGCTGCTGGTGAAGCTGGCGCAGCAGCCCGGCTACGAACGGGCCACCATCCCCCTGGCGCTCTTCCGCGGCGTGGACCGGCCGATCCCCACGGTCATGCGCCCCAACCATCTCATCTATGTCCGCGATGAAGCGCCTGACGATTTCGCCTACACCGTGGCCAGAGCCCTGGACGAACACCGCCAGTTGTTCCAGGTGCAGCTCGAACCCTGGTACTACGACCCGCAGACCGTCGCAGTGAGCAGGGTGATACCAATGCATCCGGGGGCGATGAAGTACTACCGGGAACGAGGATACGTGAAGTAGGCCGCGGCGCCTCGGACGGTCAAGGTCTCATTCGGAGAGGACTTCGCTCATGAAGCTACCCCGATTCGCACAACTCGCCAGCGTGATCGTAGCGCTGGGAATTACGCCCGCGGTTGTGTTCGGACAGGCGCCCACGGCTCAGGCACCCCAGAGGCGCCCGCTGGTTTCACCCGACATTCAACCCGACCACCGCGTCGCGTTTCGGTTGGCCGCTCCGAAAGCAACGGAGGTCATCCTCAACGGGGATTGGGAGGGTGGGAACAACATCGCGATGAAGCAGGATGACCAGGGAGTCTGGTCGGCGACCGTCGGCCCGCTGGCGCCGGAGCTGTGGAGCTACACGTTCACCGTTGATGGCGTCCGGATGCTCGACCCGGCCAATGTCGACAGCTACCGCGATGGACAGCGGCTCTCGAGCATCTTCATCGTCTCTGGGCCCGCGTCTGCGCTCTACGCCCACAATCCGAGCATTCCCCACGGGTTCCTGCATCAGGTGTGGTATCCGGCGCCGACACTGAAGATGACGCGTCGCGCGTATGTCTATACTCCCCCCGGCTATGAAAGCGGCTCGCGCCGGTACCCGGTGCTCTATCTGCACCCGGGGGGCGGCGCGGACGAGGATGCCTGGACCAGCCTGGGACGCCTGCCGCAAATCATGGACGGTCTCGTCGCGCAGGGAAAGGCCGCGCCCATGATCGTCGTCATGCAGAACATCAACCCCAGGCAGTGGGCCGCTCCCGGTTCTGCCCTGTTGAGCCGGGACACGGATGCGCCTGCGGCGGGCCCGCAGCCGGCCGGACGAACCCAGCGCAGCACGCCCAACTGGCCCCTCAGCGAAGGCCACGCTGCCATCGGGGAGAGCCTGGTCAGCGATCTGATCCCATTCGTTGAGAAGAACTACCGTGTGGACGCGAGGCCCGAGAGCCGGGCCATCGCCGGGCTTTCCCAGGGCGGCGGCCCCGTTGTGGTCGCGACGAACAACCACCCGAAGCTGTTCGGCTACATCGGCCTCTTCAGCTCGCGCCCGCTGTTCGACGAGCCGGCGCTCAAAGCGCTGAACGCCCTGAAGGCAGGCGGTGCGGTGAAGCTGTACTGGGTGAGCGCGGGCGACACCGATTTCGCCCGTGACGGTGCGAAGGTCGATTTCGAGATCATCCAGAAGACCGGCTTCAACACGCGGTGGCTGGAAACCCACGGCGCCCATGCCTGGAACACCTGGCGCATGCACATCAGTGAGCTGGCGCCGCTGCTGTTCCGCTGAGCCACTCACGCCGTCGGCGTCTCGGCCGGGCGCGGGCGCGATTTCGAATGGTCTCGCTCTTGACACTGGTGGGGTGATGTCATGACACACAAGACACTCGCACTCGTGGTCGCCGGCGTGCTCGTGGCCGGCATCGGCGGCGTGGCGCAACAGCGTGGAGGGCAGCCGCGTCCGGAGCCGATCAAACCGGATCCATCGCGCGTGCTGGCGCCGGGCGCCAAGGTCGAGAAGATTGCCGGGGACTTCCAGTTCACCGAGGGCCCCACGGCCGACAGGCAAGGCAACGTCTTCTTCGTCGATCAGCCGAACGACCGCATCCTGAGGTACGACACCGCCGGCAGGCTGACGACGTTCATGGAGCCGAGCGGCCATTCGAACGGCATGTCGTTCGACCCGCAGGGGCGGCTCATCAGTGCGGCCGACGAGAAGAACGAGCTCTGGTCGATTGACGTGGCCACCAAGACCGCCACGCCGCTTGTCAGCACGTACAACGGCAAGCTGCTCAACGGGCCGAACGATGTCTGGGTCCATCCGACCAGCGGGCGGATCTACTTCACCGATCCGTACTACCAGCGCACCTGGTGGACGCGCGGGCCGAGCGAGAACCCACAGGGCGTCTACTTCTACTCCCGCGACGAGAAGCGGCTCGTGCCGGTCGATCACGACCTGATGCAGGCCAACGGCATCATCGGGACGCCCGACGGCCGCCTGCTCTACGTGGCCGACATCCGCGCGCGGCAGACGTTCGTCTACGACATCAACGCCGACGGCACGCTGGCCGGTAAACGCCTGTTCTGCGAGTTTGGCTCCGACGGCATGACGATTGACTCGGAGGGCAACGTCTACCTGACCACGGGCGGCGCCGTGCAGGTGTTCGACAAGGCCGGCGCACGCATCGAGACGATCGAGGTGCCGGAGAACCCGGCCAACGTCGCCTTCGGCGGCGCCGATCGCAAGACGCTCTTCATCACGGCGCGCACGGGCTTCTACGCGGTGAAGACGCGCGTGAGCGGGGTGGATCCGCAGTAGATCTGCGGAGGGGTACAGCGAGGGCCGCGCCCTTACTTGACGCTGCCCTCGCTGTAGTTGATGCGAACACCGTAGGCATTGATGACGAGACTGCCCCCCAGCGCACCTTTCGCAGCGGCTTCACCCTTCACCTTGCCGGCCAGCACGTCTCTGCTGATCGTCGCCATATCGTCGACCCGCTGTTTCGTTTCCGCGTTCTTGCCGAAGTAGTGCCCCGGATAGAGTTGGGTGATCCCGTGCTTCTCCATCAGGGCGCTCATCCTCTGGCAGGTCGAGAGCAGCGTCGAGAAGGTGCCGAAGAGGAGCAGATTCCCCGAGCCGAATGCATCACCGCTGAATCCGTAACGGGCGGCGCGGTCGATGAACGTGGTCGAGCCGGGGGTATGGCCCGGCGTAAAGACCACCTCCAGCTGTCGCCCCCCCAGGTCGATGGTCTCTCCGTCCTTCAGCTCTCGCAGCTTGCCCGTGTACTTCGCCACGAACGTGGAGTCTGCGTCGGCTGGATTGATCCACAACTCGGGAAAGAGGTCGATCGCGGAGCCGGTATGATCCGGATGGGCGTGCGTGGCGACCAGCATGATCGGCTTCTTCGTGATGGACGCGACGATCTTGTCCAGGTCCGCAATCCTGGTCCCGGCATCGATCAGCATGGCTCTGGTGTTCCCTTCCACGAGATACAGGCTCTCGTTGGACATCTGATGCCCTGAACCGACCCAGGTGTGCTCGTCGATCTGACGGAACACCACGTCATCGTTCCTGGCGACTTCCTTTCCCGGTATCTGCGCCGCTCCGCCCTGGGCGAACGAGGCGGTTTGGAGGACGGCGACGGCGATGGCGGACAACAGCAGTCTTCTCATGGTTCTGGTCCTTGTATGAGGCCTGACTCCGTCGGGCCGAGCGACGCTACCACCGGGCTCAGACCGTGTCAATGGCGGCATCGGGCTTGGCCGCATTGGCTTTGCCCGGCCCCCTTGCATCGTTTGCCGGACGATGGCATCGTCGTCGGTAGAGGTCGGGGGAGGGGTGAGATGCGGGGAAGAATGAGCGTCGCCGAGTACCTGACGCAGCCGGAGACCACTCAGCCGATGGAACTGGTCTGGGGAGCCGTGCGCGAGCCGCCGGCGCCTTTCTACAGCCACCAGACGGTCGTCACCACCCTGGCGGCCGTCCTTCACCAGCACGTGCACGAGCGGCGGCTGGGCACCGTGTGCGTGTCGCCGATCGATGTCGTGCTTGACGCCGACCGGGCCCTGATCGTGCAGCCGGACATCGTGTTCGTGTCGGCGGCACGGAGGGAAATCGTCCGCGGGCAGATCTGGGGCGCGCCGGATCTTGTGGTGGAGGTCGCGTCGCCGTCAAGCGCGCGGCGCGATCGCACGGTCAAGCTCGAGTGGTATCGAACGTACGGCGTCCGCGAGTGCTGGCTCGTGGATCCGAAGCGACGTAGCGTGACCGTCGTGCCGCTTGCGGCCGACGGCCGGCGGCGGCGCCCTCGCCGGTTCACGGGTGCGGCACGGATCGAGTCGGAGCTGCTGGGGCGGCTCGGCGTTTCGACCGCGGAGGTTTTCTCGACCGTCGAGTAGGGCACGTGGCGCGCAGCACCGATCGTGCGCTGACGTTGGCCCGAGTGGCTCGGACCGGGGCTCTTCGGTCAGCTGTACGTCTTCAGCTGGCCTCCAGGCGAGACAACGGCCAGCCCATCCAGTCCCTCGCGTCTCGCCGTCAGAGTCTCCTGCTGAATGATCGCGTCGTTCACCGCTGGCGATCCTGCGCTCAGGAAAACCCCGTAGTACCTGCCGCCGACGCTCGTGAGGAACCCCAACCGGTTGATATGGTCCTGAAGTGCCGGTGGGAGCTCCCGAGCGAGAAACGTCCATTCGGGGCAGATACAGTTGCGTCGCGCCGGGCGCGCACCCCACCGCTGCTTCTTGTTGAGCGAACCATCCGAGCGGAGAGGACGGGTGCCACCCATATTGATGATACGGGCGCCCTGCTCGTGCGCCCAGCAGGTGCTGGCCCAGAAGAGAAACGCATTGATTCCCTGCTGCCAGATGTGAGGATCTGCCCCCAGGACTCCTTGCTCCATCAGGTGACAGGTGTCACCCGCCGTGTAGCAGACACTGCCTGCCAGCCGCTGGTCGCCGCGAGTGACCAGCAGCAGGCCTCCTCGCCTGAACCAGCGCAGCAGATCCGCATAGGGCATGACCAGCGCGAGATTGGCGTGGCGTTCCCGGACAAACGGCAGGTACATGGCCTCGTAGAAGTACTCGAAATCATCAGCCGCTTGGGTGAAGTGGTACAAGAAGCCGGCCTTCTGAGCGCGAGGGATACGGGACCGAAAGCCCCTGTCCGCGGTCAAAGCCTCCAGGCGTTCAGGAACGGCCAGCTCCATCTGGATCCAGCAGGGAACCGTAAACGCAACCGGCGCATGCGGCGTCCAAGGCCGAAACCGGCTCGACTCGTACACGACCATGTCGGCGTCACCGTCAAGCCAGTCTCGGGTGTGACGGCCGAGCCGCCACAGGCTGAATCGTCCCAGCGCCTGCTGATCGGCGCCGTCCCCCAACAGCCGGTGGCAGATCTCCTGACGCCCGTTGTCAGACCCGACAAAGACGATCTTCCAGTCTGCTCCTGACAGTCTGTAGGCCGGTACGCGCGGAAGAGAGCGCAGGAAGCTGCACGCATCCCCGACGCCCGTGGCGAGCCGACGAGCTGCCCTGCGGGTCGCCGCCCGGCGCACGTAGTAGTAGTCCGTCAGCACGAGGTTGCACAACTCGACGATCCGATCAAGCCCGTAGTCGAGCGCGGCCTTGATTCGCCGATACACCTTGTACAGCCCGGAGGTGACGAGGGTCATGGGCTCTCGTGTTGCGACGTGCCGTGCGCTACAGCCTTTTTGCCTGCGCAACGATAGTCCCACGAAGAGCAGAGGCGCAACAGCATACCGCGGACAGGTTCGTGGATTCCGTCGGCCTGTCGCATGTCTCGACACCGGAGGTCCGCTGGTCGAGGCCGAAGTCGGCAGTCGGCATGCAGGGGAGCAGGCGCGCCCGCTCCCCTGCGTGCCGGCTGCCCCGCTGAGGCGTTCTGCGGTAACCTAACGAGGGTGACTCGCGGAAGGAGCGTCATGCCTCAAACCGCACCCCGGCGGAGATCGCGGCTCAGAAGGTTCTTCCTGTTCGTCCTGCCCGCCACAGTCGTCGTGCTGGTGCTCGTAGCGGCCCTCGCGTTCTGGTTCCTGCTGGCCCGCTTCCTGCGCCCCGCCGAGACCGGTCGCGTCGATGAGGTCTGCACGACCTTGCGTCACGGCATGGTGAACTCGTACGTCTATTCGCGCGGCGGCTCGGCGATCGCGATCGACACGGGCACGGATGCCGAACAGACTGCGGCGGAGTATCGCAAGGCGGGAATCGATCCATCCACCGTCAGGGCGGTTTTCCTCACCCACTCGGACAGCGACCACGCCGGAGGCATGGAACTGTTCGGGACGGCCGTGCTCCACATGGGCGAGGCCGAGTCAGGAGTGGTCACCGGCACGACGCCGCGAAGAATCCTCGGCCTTCCCTTCTCGAACAGGTTTGACCGCCGCTGGACGCCGGTCCAGGACGACGAGGCGATCACGGTCGGTGCGATCACAGTGATGGCCGTGCACACGCCCGGGCACTCGCCGGGCTCGACCAGCTACATCGTCGACGGCACGCACCTGTTCACGGGCGACCTGCTGATGCTGAGAGACGGGCGCGCGGTTGTCAGCGAGCGGATTCTCAACAACGACACCGGCCAGTCGGCGCGATCGCTGCGGGCGCTGGCGCTTCGCGTGTCGGGCACGGGGCTGAAGCTGCTCGGCACGGCCCACAGCGGCGTCAGCCGCGATCCGGACGCGGCGCTGGCGGCGTGGAGGTGATGAGCCGGGGGCTGAAGCCCCCGGCTGACGGCGGACCTGAAGGTCCGCCCTACGGCAAGTAGCGGCGACGGCGAATAGCGGCTGCGGGAGCCCAGGCGCCCACTAACCCCGAGAATCCACAACATGTTGTGGGGGCCGCCGTGCATGCCGCAAGATCCCGTTGTTCACAATCTTGTTGTATACTCGTTCGGCTCGAGCGCCGCTCGGTCAGGCGAGTCCCTTTCGCCACCTGCGACGGGGCGGCGCAGAGCGCGTTGAGTGTTAACCCAGCGACACTCTTTCGGGAGAGACATCGATGCTTCAGAAGACTCGGATCGTACTCGGACTGGCGGCGGTGTGCGCCCTGCTGCTGCCAGCGACCAGTGTGTATGCGCAGGGCGTCACAACCAGCTCGATTACCGGCACCGTCAACGACCCGCAGGGGCTGCCGGTCCCCGGCGCGACGGTGGTCGCGGTGCACGAGCCCTCAGGCACGAAGTACGAAGCCATCACGCTGTCGGACGGCAGATACTCGATTGATGCGATGAGAGTCGGCGGTCCGTACACCGTCACGGCATCGCTGGCCGGGTTCCAGGACCAGGTCACCAAGGACATCTACCTCAACCTCGGTATCGCGAGAGACGTCGTCGTGGTGCTGAAGGCCCTGGCGCTGGCCGAGTCGGTCACCGTGGTCGGCACGTTCGATCCGATATTCAGCTCGAACCGGACCGGCGCAGGCACCGCGGTGAGCCTGGAAGCGATTCAGTCGCTGCCAACGATCTCGAACCGCATCGACTCCTTCGTCCGGCTCGTGCCGCAGGCGGGCTCCGGCCTGTCGTTTGCCGGCACCGACGCCCGGCTCAACAACATTACAGTCGATGGCTCGTCGTTCAACAACTCGTTCGGCCTGGCCAGCGCGCCCGGCGAGAGAACCAACGTCTCGCCGATCTCGGTGAACGCCCTCGAGCAGGTGCAGGTCAACATCGCCCCGTTCGACGTCCGGCAGGGCAACTTCGTCGGCGCCGGCGTCAACTCGGTCACCAAGAGCGGAACGAACCAGTACCATGGGTCGGGCTTCTACCAGTTCCGCACCGACAGCATGGTCGGCACCAAGCCGGGCGCGAACAGGTACGACCCGGGTTCATTCGACTTCAAGAACTACGGCGGCTGGCTGGGCGGCCCCGTCATCAAGAACAAGCTGTTCTTTTTCTTCAGCCTCGAGCACGAGGGCTTGACGCAGCCGGGCACGACGTACAAGGCGAACAAGGGCGGCGAAACGGTCGCGGGAAACATCACCCGCGTGCTGGCCTCCGACCTCGACACGCTGTCGTCGTTTTTGAAGACGAACTTCAACTACGAGACCGGCCCGTACCAGGACTACGACCACGTCACGCCCGCGACCAGGGTACTCGCGAAGGTCGACTTCAACATCAACAACCGAAACAAGCTGAGCCTCCGCTACAACCAGCTGGACTCGGTGACCGACGTGCTGCTCTCGAACTCCTCGTCGCTCGGGTACGGCAGCCGGCGGAGCAGTCAGTACGCGCTGAACTTCAAGGCGTCCAACTACCGGATCCTCGAGAACATCCGGTCATTCATCGGCGAGCTGGACACGACGTTCGGTTCGAACATGGCCAACTCGCTGATTGCGGGCTACACCTACCAGGACGAGAGCCGCCCGCAGCCGGAAGGCGTCGGGCTGTTCCCCTTCGTGGACATCCTTGACGCCGGAAGGGTGTACACGTCGTTCGGCTTCGAGCCGTTTACGCCGAACAACGAGCTGCGGTACGGAACGCTCCAGTTCCAGGACAACTTCACGATGTACCGCGCGGGGCACACGCTGACGGTGGGCGGGTCTTTCGAGCGGTATCGGTCGGAGAACGTGTACTTCCCCGGCGCGCAGAGCGTGTACGTCTACAACTCGCTCGCCGACTTCTACACCGACGCCAACGATTCCCTCGCGAACCCGAACCGCACGACCTCGCCGGTCCAGCTCCGCCGCTTCCAGGTCCGGTGGATGAACATGCCGGACATGGAGAAGCCGATCCAGCCGCTGCACGTCTACTACACGGGGGCGTACGCCCAGGACGTGTGGCAGGTGCGCAGCAACATCAAGCTGACGTACGGCCTGAGGTTTGACGTGCCGATCTTCGGCGACACGGCGTTCGCGAACGCCAATGCCGACTCGTTGACGTTCAGGGACGAGAAGGGAAACCCCGTCCAGTACTCGACGGGCAAGCTGCCGGGCGCGAAGATCCTCTGGTCGCCGCGCGTCGGCTTCAACTGGGCCGTCGACAGCGAGCGCAACACGCAGGTGCGCGGCGGAACGGGCATCTTCACCGGGCGCCCGGCCTACGTCTGGGTCTCGAACCAGATCGGCAATACCGGCGTCCTCACCGGCTTCGAGGCGATTGACTACACGACGGCTCGGCCGTTCAATCCCGATCCGAATCGCTACAAGCCGACGAACGTCACGGGAGCGCCGGCGTCCAGCTATGAGCTGGCGGTCACCGACCCGGATTTCAAGTTCCCGCAGGTGTGGCGGACGAGCATCGGCGTCGACCAGCGGCTGCCCGGCGGGTGGTCCGCGTCGTTCGACTTGCTCTACAGCCGGGACGTCAACGGCCTGTACTACATCAACTCGAACCTGGCGGCGCCGAACACGGCCTTCACCGGTGCGGACACGCGTCCGCGCTGGTCGCTGGGCGGCACCTCCAACCGGATCAATCCGCTCGTGGCCAACAACATCGTCCTCAAGAACCAGAGCGTGGGGAGGGCGACGACGGTGAGCGCGTCGATCGAGAAGACGTTCAGGGCCGGCTTCTGGGTGAAGGGCGGTTACCGGTACGGCGTGGCCAAGAACACCGTGGATCCCGGCTCAGTGGCGTTCGGATCCTGGAACAACAACCAGCATCAGGGCGATCCGAACAACCCGGGGCTGGCGTATTCCACCTCGTCGCCCGGCCACCGCGTGTTTGCGACGGCGTCCTACTCGTTCGACTACCTGAACTTCGGCGCGACCACCGTGGCCGTGTTCCTCGAGAGCTACACCGACGGCAGCTTCAGCTACACCTTCACCGGCGACCTCAACGGCGATGGCGGGACGAGCAACGACCTGATCTACATCCCGCGGAACACCTCCGAGATGAACTTCCAGCAGTTCTCCTCGAGCGGTGTGACCTTCACGCCGGACGCCCAGGCCAGTGCCTGGGAGGCGTACATCGCGCAGGATGCGTACCTCAGCCAGCACCGCGGGGAGTATGCGGTGCGCGGCGCCAAGTTCATGCCGATGGTCTTCAGGGCCGACATCAGCGTGACACAGGAGCTGTTCAAGAACCTGGGCGGCATGCGGCACGCGCTGCAGCTCAGGGCGGACGTGCTCAATCTGCCCAACCTCCTCAATCACAACTGGGGCGTCGGGAATCGGTATGTGACGGCGACGCCGCTGTCGGCACAGGGCGCGGACAGCCAGGGTCGTGCCCAGTATCGGCTCCAGACGGTAACGGTCGCTGGCGTGCCGCAGCTGCTCTCAAAGACGATTGAGCCATCGGCGGGTGCGTCCGACGTGTGGCGGATCCAGGTGAGCCTGCGCTACACGTTCTAACAGGAAGGCGCCGGGTTTCGTTTTGCCCGATCGCTGGCCCGCAGGACCGGCTTACGAGGGGGCGAGACGGAACCCGGCACCTATCGGTGGGACATCAGAAGGAGCGGAGAAACGACACGATGGCAGGATTCAGAAGGTTGGAGTAGAAGAACGTTCCGCTCGTGCAGCTGCCGTTGCTCGAGGAGACAATCAGGCCCGCCAGAAACCATCCGCCGCCCTCCTCAACCAGCAACGGCCCCCCTGAATCCCCCGCGCAGATCCCGCTGACGAGCTGGCTGCCCCGCGTTTCAAGGTAGTACGCTCCGACGGCCCTGATGGTGGTGGTGCCGGCCCTCAGCACGGGGCTGGCGCCGTTCTCATCCTCCCCCCACCCCGCGATGACGGCCTTCTCGCCAACCCTCGCATCACGACCCGCCAGCAGCGGCATGACAGGCCGTCCCAGATCCTGGTCCGTCTGCACCACTCCCACGTCCAGGGAATCCTCGGCCACGCCCTTGTAGCCGGGATGTCGGCTGAGCGAGGCCGACGGCACCTCGATGCCGCCGCCAAAGTCGATGCCGATCTCGGTCACCTCATCGTCGAGGCAATGCCCGGCGGTCAGGACGATGCGCGGCCCGATCACCGTGCCCGAACAGAAGCCGACGGTCACCCCGTCGCTCCTGCGCAGGGTCAGCATCGCGACCGGCGAGGCCGCCGTCGTACAGGCGAAGCCGTTGACGATGGCCGGGCGTTCGATGGCGGTGGTGCCGATGGCCGCGCACGCCTCGGTCGTGGGGGCTGCGGCCAGCGTTCCCGACAGCGCGGTCGGCGAGAACGTCGACCGCCGGGCGCAGCCCACCCCCAGGGTCGCCGCCGCACAGAGCGCGGCCGCCAGCACGCGCGCTGCGGATCGTGTCATGGAGACCCGAGTGTAGCGCCGGCCGGCATCCGCGGCAAACGCAGGCACAGAGGCCGGAGCAGAGGCTGCATGCGCCAGCGGGCAGAGGGCAGCCGAGAGGCGGCACGCTTGAACAACCGGGGCCGTTCAGGGCAGGATGCAGGCATGGGCAACCGATCGGCAGCGGCGGAGCTGGCCTCCGAGCAGCGCGCGTTCCGCGAGGCATGGCCGGACTACGAGGCCACGGCCGCGCTCGACGACCTGCGCGCCCGCGAGTTCGCGCGGCTCGATGCCGACGGCCACGTGTACCTCGACTACACGGGCGGGGGCCTGTACGGCGACTCTCAGATCCGGCTCCACCTGGACCTGCTCCGGTCGCGCGTCCTCGGCAACCCGCACTCGGCCAACCCGGCGTCCATGATATCGACCGAACTCGTCGAGGCGGCTCGGCGCCACGTCCTGTCGTTCTTCCGCGCCTCGCCGGACGAGTACTGCGTCATCTTCACGGCCAACGCCAGCCACGCCTTGAAGCTCGTCGGCGAATCCTACCCGTTCGCGCCGCACGGGAGGTTTCTGCTGACCTTCGACAATCACAACTCGGTCAACGGCATCCGGGAGTTCGCGCGGGCGCGCGGAGCCGAGACCCGCTACATCCCGGTGCTGCCGCCCGACCTGCGCGCCGACCCGGCGGCGCTGCTCGCAGCGCTCGACGAGCGGGACGCGGCGGCGCCGTCGCTCGTCGCCTACCCTGCGCAGTCGAACTTCTCCGGCGTGCAACACCCGCTCGCGTGGATCGGCGCGGCGCAGGAGCGAGGCTGGGACGTGCTGCTGGACGCGGCCGCGTTCGTCCCGACCAACCGGCTCGACCTCAGCCGCGCCCGGCCCGACTTCGTCGTGCTGTCGTTCTACAAGATGTTCGGGCACCCGACTGGCGCCGGCGCGCTCGTCGCGCGCCGTGCGGCGCTCGAGAAGCTGCACCGCCCCTGGTTTGCAGGCGGCACGATCTCCGTCGCCTCGGTGGGAGCCGACCGGTACGTCCCCGCCCCGGGCGCCTCAGCCTTCGAGGACGGGACGCTCGACTACGGCAACTTGCCGGCCGTCGACATCGGCCTGCAGTTCGTCGAAGCCGCCGGGCTCGACCTGATCCACCGCCGAGTCCGGGCGCTCGCCGGCTGGCTGATCGAGCAACTCCTCAGTCTCCGCCACGGAACGCGTCGGCCTCTCGTCACACTCTACGGTCCGGCGACGCTCGAGGCGCGAGGCGCGACGCTGGCGTTCAACTTCCACGACGCCTCCGGCCGCTTCATCGATCACCAGAGCATCGAGGCACGGGCAGGCGATCGGCGGATCTCGCTCCGGTCCGGATGCTTCTGCAATCCGGGGGCGGGCGAGCTGGCGCTCGGCCTCTCGCCGCAGACCATGTCGAACTGCTTTGCGCAGTCGCCAGAGCGGATGACGTACGCGGATTTCCGGCGCTGCGTCGACAGCGGCAGCAGCGGCGCCGTCCGCATCTCGCTCGGCATCGCCAGCAACGTCGCCGACGCGCACGCCTTCGTCACCTTCGCGCGGGAGTTCCTGCTGTAGGGCGGGGCTTGAGCCCCGCCGTGACGCCACGTCTGTCGTAGGGCGGGGCTTGAGCCTCGCCGTGACGCCTCGTCTGTCGTAGGGCGGGGCTTGAGCCCCGCCGTGGCGCCTCGTCTGTCGTGGGGCGGGGCTTGAGCCCCGCCGTGGCGCCTCGTCTGTCGTGGGGCGGGGCTTGAGCCCCGCCGTGACGCAGGGGGCTTCAAGCCCCCTGCGTGTACGGCGGACCTGAAGGTCCGCCCTACGTTCGTGGCGGGGGCACGGCTGGCGGCGGGTTGATGACGAGATTCTCGATGAAGAACTCCATCATGCGCTGCTGATTGACGCCCGAGTGGCCCGCGTCCGGCCCGACCTGCACCTCGAAGCTCTTCCCCGCCCGCTGCAGCGCCTGGATGAGCAACATCATGTTCGTCGGGTGCACGTTGTTGTCCGCCGTGCCGTAGTACAGGAGCAGCCGCCCGTTCAGATCCTTCGCATACGTCATGGCGCTGCCGGCCTCGTACCCTGCCTTGTTCGCCTCGGGCACCCACATGTACCGCTCGGTGTAGATCGAGTCGTAGTGATACCAGGCCGTGACCGGCGATGAGGCGGACGCGGCCCTGAACACCGACGGATGCCGCAGGAGGCACATCAGCGACGCGTACCCGCCGTACGAGGTCCCGTAGATCCCGACCCGCTCCCGATCGACGTATGCCCGATCCCACAGCGCCTTGATCCCCTCGGCCATATCATCCATCTCGACCTGGCCGAGCTTCAGGTAGAGGCTATCCAGCTGACGCTTCCCCATTCCCGAAACCGCACGGGAGTCGAGGTTCACGACGAGGAAGCCGTACTCGGCCATCGGGTTGGGCTGGACGAACGTCTCGCGGGAGGTGTTCGAGGTATAGGCCGGACCCCCGTAAACGGGCACCAGCACCGGGTACTTCCGGCTCGGGTCGAAGCTCGACGGGAAGCTGATCAGCCCCCGCAGCGTCGTCTTGCCATCGGCCGCTTCGTAGGTGAACATCTCGGCCTTCTTCAGACCCAGCTCGGAGAACCTGGTGAGATCGCTCGCGGCCAACTCCACCACGACCTTGCCGTTTGTCGCGTCGACCAGCCGCGTGGCCGGCGGGATGTCGTGCGTCTGGTACACGTCGATGAAGTACCGGTTGTCCGCCGAGATGCCGCAGCTTGCACCGCCCGGCGCGCCCCCCGGTGCGGCAGGCCCGCGACCGCCGCCGGGCCCCGCCATGCAGCTGCCCACGGAGTGATGGAACGCCGGATCGGTCAGCCGCACGTCGCCGCGCCCATCGAGACCAACGCGATGCAGCTGCGTCTTCAGGTGGTTGTTGCCATCCCGGGCCAGCAGGAACACAAGGTTCTTTGCCTCGTCGACCTTGATCAGGCTGCCGGCCTCGAACGATGCGTACTGCGTCAACGGGGTGATCAGCTTTCCGCCGAGGTCGTACAGGTAGTAGTTCCTCCAGCCGGTTCGCTCTGATGCCCAGAGAAACCGGCGTCCGTCCTTGAGAAACACCATCGTCGGGTTGTTTTCGATCCAGCCCGTCGGCCACTCCTCGCGAAGAACCACGCGGCACGCGCCCGTGTCGGGATTGGCCGCCGCCACCTCGAGGATGTTCTGGCGCCGGTTCGTCCTGTGAAACAGGAGCTCCCGGCCGTCGGGCGACCACGCGATCCGATACACGTAGTGGCCCACGACCTCGTTGTCGAACGGCCGGCCGTCGCGCACGTCGATCCTCGTGGTCTTCTTCGATGCGACGTCGTAGACGAACAGGTCCACGACGGGGTTCGGCTGACCTGCCTTGGGGTAGGCTTCGGTGTCGACTTCCGAATAGAGCTCCGTCTGCTTGAGCTGCAGGTGATAATCCGGCACCTGCTTCTCATCAAAGCGGTAGTAGGCCAGCTTCCCTCCGTCGGGCGACCACCATATGGCGGTCGTCTGGTCGAGCTCCTCCCCGTACACCCAGCTCGCGGTGCCGTACTTGATGCGCTCGGGGTCGCCCTTGCCGTCGGTCGTGATGGGCGTTTCGCTGCTGCCGTCGGCGTTGCTCAGGTAGAGATTGCGGTCGCGATAGAACGCTCTGCGCGTCTTGTCCGGAGACTCCGCCGAGGCGAACTGCCGGCCGCGCTCGGGTGCGCCGCCGCGTCCGCCGGCCCCCCGACCGCCCGCCCCCGGCCCGGCGGAGTCAGCACTTGCCTCGCCAACCTCGGTCAGCTTTCTGGCCGCCACCTCGAAGCGATACAGCTTGCCGTCCCTCACATACTCGAAGGCCTTCCCCTCATCTCTCCACGTCACGGACAGCTGGCCGGTCTTGAGAGCGCCGGTGATCTCCCGGCTCATCTTCTGATACTGGTCGTAGCCGGGCATCGACCTGAGGCGGTCCTGCCCGCCGGCCACAACCGACACGAACGCCGCGAAGCCAACCGTCGCCAGAACGAGAGGGAGGGAATGTCGTGAACGAGGCCGGGTCGTCATGGGTTCGGGTTGTACTCCATCCGGCGCCCGGTTGACAACCCGCGACGACGACCGCACTGACGACCGTGGGGCGGACCTTGAGGTCCGCCGTACAGGCCGGCGGCTCAAGCCGCCGGCAACACGGCGGGGCTGAAGCCCCGCCCTACGCACGCGTTCTCCCAGCGGGGCTGCCTTCGACTTCGCTCAGGCCAGGGAAGCCCCGCCCTACGGCGGATCGTGGGCGGGTGGCGGGTGGCAGTTGCCTGGCGGGGAGGCCGGCCGCTGAGCAAGCGGGTTTACATCAGCGAGACCAGACGCGGAGCGCACGCGAGCGGGGTCCCGCGGGTCGAGGCGTACGACCGGAATGCAGCGACAACCCCGGCCGAGGCGACAGGCAGCTGCCGCCCGCCAGGACCCGCTTCGCAGGAACCGCCTCATGAGACTGTCGTCAGCGCGTGATGCGCTCGTTCCGCATCTTGCCGTTCACGATGACGTTCGTGAGCGTCAGATCCTTCACGCACTCGAGCACATCGTCTTTGGCCACGTTGTCGAAGGTGCAGTTGACGACCCGCAGGTCGCTGATCGGGGATCGTTCGTACCCCCGCAGCAGCAGCGCGTACACGCTCTTCCTGCTCGTGACGTTGCGCACCTCGATGTCGCGCACGACGGGCGTGTAGCGGCCCGAGTCGCCCTCCTCGTAGTAGAAGTTCACCGTCACCAGCGCCTCGGCCACCTCGCCGACGGTGACGTCGCGCATGTACACGCGCTCCACCAGCCCGCCGCGCACGGCGTTCGTCTTGATCCGCAGGGCCCGATCGAGGTTCGGGCTGTCCATGCGGCAGCGCTCGGCGAAGATGTTGCGCGCGCCGCCGGACATCTCGCTCCCGATCACCACGCCGCCGTGGCCGTCCTTCATCACGCAGTCGCGGACAATCACGTTCTCGACGGGCACGCCCAGACGCCGCCCCTCGTCGTTGCGCCCCGACTTCAGCGCGATGCAGTCGTCGCCGGTGTCGAACGTGCACCGCTCGATGAGCACGTCCCGGCACGACTCGGGGTCGCACCCGTCGTTGTTGGGGCCGTGCGTGTTGATGGTGACGCCGCGGACGATGACGTTCGTGCAGAGCACCGGGTGCAGCTCCCACATCGGGGAGTTGACGATCGTAACGCCCTCGATGAGCACGTTCTGGCAGCGGTACGGCTGCACGAACTGCGGCCTGAGGTAGTGGCCGCCGCCGAACACCCGCTCGGCGACGGGCACGCCCTTTGCCGCCATGTCGATCAGCCGCGACCGGTCGGGCGCCTGCGTCGGGCCGCCGGTCGTCCAGCCGAGCTCGGCCCGGCCCGTCCACGGCCACCACGCGGTCTTGCCGGCCTGGCCGTCGAGCGTGCCCTGGCCGGTCACGGCGATGTCGGACTGCTCGAAGGCGTAGATGAGCGGCGAGTAGTTCATCAGCTCGGTCCCCTCCCACCGGGTGAAGACCGGGGGAAGGTAGTGGGCCGGATCCTGGCTGAACTTGAGCGTCGCGCCTGCCGCCAGGTGGAGGTTCACGCGTGACTTGAGGCGGACCGCCCCGGTCAGAAAGGTCCCGCTCGGCACGACGACCCGGCCGCCGCCGGCCGCGTGGCAGGCGTCAATCGCGCGCGCGATGGCCTGCGTGCAGTTGACCGTGCCGTCGCCGGTCGCACCGTATTCGGTGATTGCGAAATCCCGCGCCGGGAAGACGGGCGCGTTGATGCGCTTCAGAATCCACGGCACCTCGTCCCACGCGGTCGCCAGCTCCGTCGCGGCCGCCTGGTCGAGCGCCCGTGCGAGCGCCGAGGCGCGGGAGGCGGTGATGACGAGGCCGGCGCCGGCCAGGCCGGTCACCCTGAAGAAGTCGCGGCGCGATGACGCGCGGGCGGACATGTGCGGGCTCCTTTCCGGCGTCCCGGCGGCGGCGCCGCCTGGCGCAGCGCCGAATCGCGATGCGGGGATCAGGTGCGGGTCGGATCCGGCGGCGCGGCGCCTTCGGCGGACGCCCCCGCCTCCTCCGCGCCGCGCGTCTTGCCGCGCTCCTCATCGTCCTGGTAGGCGCGGGAGGTGAGCAGGTGCTCGTTCATGGCGGCCTGCGCCTCCTCCGCGTTGCGCGAGCGGATCGCCTGGTACACGCGGCGGTGCATCTCCGCGGCGTCGCGCAGGTTCCGTCCCGTGGCCAGCTCGGCGGTCTTGCGGCGTCTGTCGTAGTACAACGCCGCCACCATCTCGACGAGCGAGGCCACAATCGGGTTCCCGGAGGCGGCGGCCACGGCACGGTGGAACTTGATGTCGTAGACCAGAAACGCCCGCGGATCGTCCATCGACGCAAACAGGTTCGCGACTTCCTCGGAGATCGCGGTCATCTGATCGGGCGTGGCGCGTTCCGCGGCCAGGCCGGCCGCCCCGACCTCGAGGATGCGGCGCGCCTCGTACATCTCGTGCCGCGTGAAGCCGTGCAGCGCCGCAAGGAAGCTGAGCGGCTCGCTGTCGAGGACGGGAAACTCCGACACGAACGTCCCCGCCCCATGGCGCGTGCGCACGATGCCCATCGCGGCCAGCGCGCGCAATCCGACGCGAACGGTCGGCCGGCTGACGCCGACCTGCACGGCCAGCTCGCGCTCGGCCGGCAGCCGATCGCCCGGCCGCAACGCGCCGCGCTCGATCAGCTCCCGCACGTGCTGGATCACCTGGTTCGCGCTGTCCTCGGTGGACTTCTCGCCAACTGCGGCGGCGTCATCTGCTCTGTTCATGACCGACTCCCCTACCGTCCCATCCACCCGCCATCGACCACGAGCACGTGGCCGTTGACGTAATCCGACGCCGGGGCTGCCAGGAAGATGACCGCCCCCGCCAGATCCTCCGGCTGCCCCCAGCGCCCCGCGGGAATGCGCTCGGTGATCTGACGGGTGCGCTCCGGGTCCTCGCGCAAACGCGCGGTGTTGGCCGTCACCATGTAGCCGGGCGCGATGGCGTTGACGTTGATGCCGTGCGAGGCCCACTCGTTGGCCAGCGCCTTGGTCAGCTGCGCCACGCCGCCCTTGGCTGCCGCGTAGCCCGGGATCAGGATGCCGCCCTGGAACGCCAGCAGCGACGCGATGTTGATGATCTTGCCGGAGCCGCGGGCGAGCATGTGCCGGCCCGCCGCCCGGCTCATCCGGAAGACGCTCGAGAGGTTGACGGCAATGACCGCGTCCCAGTCGGCGTCGGAGTGGTCGGCGGCGGGCGTCCGGCGGATGATGCCGGCGTTGTTCACGAGGATGTCGAGCCCGCCCAGCGCGCTGACGGCGGCGGCAACCGCCTCATCCGCGGCCGCGGGATTCCCGAGGTCCCCGACCAGGCAGCCGGTCCGCCGCCCCAGGCTCGTGATACGCGAAGCCGTCTCCCCGCACGACTCGGCGGCGTGCAGGAAGACATCCGCGCCGGCCGAGGCAAGCGCCACGGCCATGGCGGCGCCAAGACCGCGGGAGGCCCCGGTGACGAGCGCGCACTTCCCGTCCAGCCTGAACAAATCGCCGTTCACGTACGCCTCCCTGTCGCAACACCGTCACGCCGTAACGCGCCGACCTGTAGGGCGGGGCTTTAGCCCCGCCGTCTTCGTCGGGGGCTTAAGCCCCCGACATCACGGCGGACCTAAAGGTCCGCCCTACTTTGGCTGGGCGCGGCCGGCCTCCAACCCCGACCCGCCGGCGGCAAACGCCGGCTGCACGTTAACCACGCCGAATTGCCGATCCTCGCGTTCGCGGTTGGCGGCCATCATCCACACGAAGTTGACCCGCCCGCCGGGAATCGCCACGTTCGGATGATACCCTGCCGGCATGATCACGACGTCGCCCTCGCGCACGAAGGTGACCAGCTCGGGATCCTGCTCGTTGGTGTACACGAACTGCACGGCGAACATCGGCGCCGGCATGTCGACGTACAGATACGCCTCCTCGAGCATCACCTCGTGCTCGTGGGGCGGCCAGGACGTCCAGTGGCCGATCTCGCTGAACGTCACGCCGGCAACGATGCGGCCGGCCTCGATGTTCTTGGCCAGCAGAAGATTGATGGTCCGCTCGGCCGATGGCCCGCCGGTCCTGAAATGCAGGCTCGGATCCGCCTGCACGTCGCGGAACGACACGTACTGCAGCGGGTACCGGCCCGCAACCGGGGCCGACAGCTCCGCCAGGTCGCACCCCGCCGCGCCCGGCGTCACGCGGACCTCGGTTTCGCGAGGCACGTAGAGGGCGTCGTAGGGCACGAACGGGAAGTCACGCCCCTCCACGCGCACCGCCGCAGCGCCCTTCAGGCAGATCAGCCCCGTTTCGTGGTCGCCGGTCGCAAACGATACCGGCTCGTCTCCCCGGTCGAGGATGATGCGGCCGTAGTGCAGCAAGCGGGCGGCGGTCGTGCCAGGCTCCACCGATCGCGTCCGCCCATGACGGGCGGCGGTGTTTCGGATCACGCACGTGCGCGGCGTAATGAGAGTAGTCGCCATGACGACCTCTTGAGTACTCTGCGCCAGCCGGGGGCTGAAGCCCCCGGCGTCACGGCGGCCCTAAAGGACCGCCCTACCGAGAAACCCCTGAAGCCCCTGGCGGCACGGCGGACCTAAAGGTCCGCCCTACTTTGCGGACACCGACACCGTCACCGGCGAGCGCAGGCGCGCCGAGAACTGCCGGACGTAATCAGCCCACTCGCGCTCGCTGGCAAAGTCCCCGGCCTTCGGCCACGAGAAACCCGCGTAGTGTACCGCCGAAGCTCCCGCCGGCACCTTCGCGGCCATCAGGTAATTGCCGTCCGCCTCCTGAACGACATCGATCACCCGCGCCGGATCCATCACGACGGCGCACCAGAGATCGCCGGCCGCCTTGATCTGCTCGGCGGTCACCATCGACCCGCTGCTCTTGTCCCAGACCATCTTCGAGCCGGCGGCCTTCTTGATGCCGGCCGCGTGCACCAGAGGCCGGCCGCCCGCCACCTTGTAGACGCTCTCGAAGCGATCCAGGTTGTGGCCCGCATCGAGGGTCACGCGCTTGACCTCCGACACCGCCGTGCCGGCGACGTCCCACGGCAGGTAGGTCAGCTCGAACATCACGCGGATCGGCCCGTTTGCGATCACCTTCGTGTCCCTGAAGTTCGCCGACGTATAGAGCCGGCCGCCCTCCCAGACGCCGCTCCCGCCGCACCCGCGGCTCCTGCCGGCCGAGTAGACATCCGCGCCCTCGCCGGTGTCGCGATGGTAGTCATCGACCATGTACCAGTCATTGATCACGAGGCGGCGCGTGCGCTTCATCCACACGTCGACGCCGCTGCTCGTCAGCGGCTCCTGCTTCCACGTTTCGAGCGCCGCGCCGTACATGCGGTGGGCGATGCGATCGTTCTCCCACGCGAAGTCGTCACGGCGCTCGCGCACAAAGCGGCCGTACGCCTTGAACTGGTCGCGCGTGTACACGCGGGGCTCGCCGGCCGTCAACTCGAACCGCCTCGTCTCACCCGGTTCGAGATCGGCCTGAAACAGCAGCTCATCGAACACGCCGTCGTCGTCGAGGTCCACGGCCTGGGCCAGCACCTCCGACGAAGCCCCTGCAGCCCGCACGTGGACGCGGCGGATGTCATCGACGGCCAGGCCTTTCGTCAGGGCTGCCGCGCCGATCACGATCGTTTCGCTCGGTCGGGCTATCGACAGCGGATTCCGCACCGTCGCCGTCAGAACGAGGCCGGGAGCGGGCGCCTGCGCCGCGAGCGCGGCCACAGCCAGCAGCAAAACGAGCAGAATCCGGAGGCGTGTCATGGCCTCGATCTCCTCACGTCACTTCCGCACGCGGAAGTGGAACGTGTTGTTCTGCCGCTGGATGTCGAAGCTGTCCACCATCGTCATGACCTCGGCGCCGGCCATGATCACGGGGCCGTACCCCTGCATCGCGCCCAGGTCGGTCGGGCGATGGTAGTAGTAGACCGCGTCGTACGCCGCCGTCGTGCTGACGCAGATGCCCTCGATCTGCCCGTCGAGGCGCACCCGCTGCGCGAGCGCCTGCCAGCCCGCCTGCGCCACCGGTGCGTAGGTCGGCGCCAGCCAGCCACGGTTCACGCCGCGCGCGATCGCGAAGGTGAACATCGCCGAGGCGGACGTCTCCAGGTAGCTGTCCGTCTTGTCGAGCAGCTGGTGCCAGAGGCCCGTCGGCCCCTGCACGGCCGCCACGCCCTGGATGCTCCGCCGAAAGACGTCGAGCACCTTTGCGCGATCCTGGTGATCCTCGGGCAGCACGCTCAGCAGCTCCGCCGTCGCCATGAGCGCCCACCCGGCGCCGCGGCCCCAGAAGAACTTCGGGTCGTTGGGCGTGTTGGCGTACCAGGCGTGGTCGTACAGGTTCGTGCGCGGATCGAGCAGGTACCCGGCCATCTGGATCACCTGCCTGGCCCCATCGTCGTAGTACCGCCGCTCGCCGGTGAGCTTTCCCATCTGGGCCAGGAACGGGATGCTCATGTACGCGTCGTCAATCCAGACGGAGACCGGCTGCGGGCGCGTGCGCCCCAGGGTGCCGTCGGGCAGCCGGAACATCTTGCCCGTGATGAACGCCGCCACGACGTCAATCATCGGCCGGAACCGCGGATCGGGCTGCGTCAGGTGCGTCTTGATGAGCGCTGCGCCGATGGCCCCGCAGTGATCGAGCTCCTGCATGTCGAACATCCGGCCGTACCCGAGACGCTGCGGTCCGAAGGCGGCCGCCTGCGCGCGGAAGTACTCCAGGTGGTCGAAGATGAAGTCGAAGTTCTTGAGGGTGTACTCGAGGTACGTGCGGTCGCCGGTGACCTCCGCCACGTGAAGCATCCCCGCCAGCACGACACCCATCGGGTACGACCAGTCGTTGTACTCGCCATACCTGGAGTCGATGCCGGCGTTTTTCGCCGGCTTCGAGAGGTCGGCGATCGGCTCGCCGGTCGTGATGTCGATAATCCGGTACGGGGTCGAGCGCACGAAATGATCGCGGATGCGATCGAGCGTCGTTTTGATGTCGGCCCGCGCCGGCACGGTGTAGTCGACACCCGCGGCCATCGAGGGCTGCGAGAAGGCCGGGTCGCGCCCCTGGGCCTGCTCGGGCCCCGCGGCGAGGCCGACCGTGCCGTGTGCCCCAAACATGACGAGCACCGCCACGCCGGCCGCCAGGGCCAGCAGCATCCCGAGCGCTGCGCGCCTGGCGGCGCGAGAGAGCCTGATCACGGGCATGGCGACTCTCCTCCGAAATCCTGCCTAGCGCTGAATCCGCGCGGAGCCGCCCTTGGCGAAGCTCCGCACCTGCTCCAGCGTCGCCATCGTCGTATCGCCGGGGAACGTGGTGAGCAGCGCGCCGTGCGCCCACCCGAGCTTCAGGGCCTCCTCCGGCGCGTCGCCCGCCAGCAGGCCGAAGAAGAAGCCGGAGGCGAAGCCGTCGCCTCCCCCAACGCGATCGTAGATGTCGAGTTCGCAGGTCGGCGACACGTGGGACCGCCCGTCCACCCACGCCACCGCGCCCCAGCGGTGCCGGTTTGTCGACACGACCTCGCGCAGGGTTGTCGCGACGACCTTGATCCGCGGATAGCGCTGCACGACGCCGTCAATCATCGCGAAGAACTTCGTGGGATCGAGCTTCGAGGCCGCGGCCACCTCCGGCCCCGGGATGCCGAGGCCCTTCTGCAGGTCTTCCTCGTTGCCGACGAGCACATCCACGTGCTGGACGATGCGGCCCACGATGTCGGCGGCGCGGGCGGGGCCGCCCCAGAGGTTCCAGAGCTTCTCGCGGAAGTTGAGGTCGAAGGAAACGACGGCGCCGGCCGCGCGGGCGGCCTGCATCCCTTCGATGATGACCTCGCCGGTGGTCTCCGACAGCGCCGCGAAGATCCCGCCGCTGTGGAACCAGCGCACGCCGCCGGCGAAGATCGCGGGCCAGTCGAAATCGCCGGGCTTCAGGCGCGCCGCCGCCTCGTTCGAGCGGTTGTAGAAGACCACCGGCGGTCGCACGCCGTAGCCGCGATCGCTGTACACGGTGGCCATGTTGGGGCCGGTGGCGCCGTTATGCGTGAAGCGCTTGTAGAACGGCGTGACGCCCATCGCCCGGACGCGCTCGGCAATGAGGTCGCCGATGGGATAGTCCACCATGGCGGTTGCGATGCCGGTGCGCAGGCGGAAACAGTCCGCGAGGTTGGCCGCGACGTTAAACTCGCCGCCGCTCACGTGGATGCGGCACTCGGTGGCCTTGCGGAACGGCACGATGCCGGGGTCGAGGCGGTGCACGAGCGCGCCCAGCGACACGAAATCCAGCGCCCCATCCGGTCGAATCTCAAGCCCGTTGGTCATCTGATCCCCCTTCTCCCTCGGCATCTGTCGTCCGACCGCCCGCCAGCTGCGTCGTGCTCTATCCGCAGGGCGGGGCGTCAGCCCCGTGGTTCGACACGCTCACCACGCCCTGAGCCTGTCGAAGGGCGCCGTGAGGCAGGGGGCGTGAAGCCCCCTGCCTGTACGGCGGACCTAAAGGTCCGCCCTACGGCTGTGGCATCTCGCTCTCCCGTGCTTCTCTCCGTCCGTGCGGGGTCAGAGCCTTGAAGAAACCGTGATTTCAAGATGTGACCCCACGGATGTCGCCGACTATCGACCGTCGACTGGCTGCCGTCCGACCACCCGCCTCTCCTGCGCTTTTCCGTGCCTCTCCCGTGCCTCTCCCGTGCCTCTCCTGGGCCTCTCCCGTGCCTCTCCTGGGCCTCTCCCGTGCCTCTCCTGGGCCTCTCCTGAGCCTCTCCTGGGCCTCTCCTGAGCCTCTCCTGCGCTTCTCCTGAGCCTCTCCTGCGCTTCTCCGTGCCTTCCTACCATTCCGTATGAAACGTCCCCGGCCTATCGACGCGCCGGTACGTGTGCGCGCCGAAGTAGTCGCGCTGCGCCTGCGTGAGCGAGGCCGGCAGCCGCTCGCTGCGATACGCATCAAAGTAGGCCAGCGAGGCGCTCATCGCCAGCACCGGGATCCCCATGCCGATCGCGGCCTGCACGACAAGCCGCCACGCGCCCTGCCGCGCGTGTATCGCGTCGCGGAACGCCTCGTCCAGCAGCAGGTTCGCCAGGGTCGGGTTCCGCTTGAAGGCCGCCATGATGTCGCTCAGAAGGCCGGCGCGGATGATGCAGCCCGCGCGCCAGATCTTCGCGATGTCCCCCGGCTTCAGCCCGTAGTGGTACTCCGCCGAGGCGAGCCGCAGCAGATCGAACCCCTGCGCGTAGGAGGTGATCTTGCTGGCGTACAACGCCTCGCGCGCCGCATCGATCAGCCGCCACTTGTCGCCGCCGTATCGCGGCGAGGGGCCGTGCAGGACCCGGCTCGCGACCACGCGCTCGGCCTTGAGCGCCGAGACGATCCGGCTCTCGACGGCGGCATTGATCGTCGGGATCGGAGCGCCCACGTCCAGCGCGTGCTGGCTGGTCCACTTCCCCGTCCCCTTCTGTTGCGCCTCGTCGAGGATGACGTCCACCATGGGCCGTCCGGTGTCGCTGTCGACCTTGGCAAGCACCGCGGCCGTGATCTCGATCAGGTAGGAGTTGAGCTCCCCCTGGTTCCACTCCGCGAACACCTCGTGAAGCTCGCCGGCCGCAAGGCCCAGGCCTCGCGACAGCAGGTCGTACGTCTCGGCGATCAGCTGCATGTCGCCGTACTCGATCCCGTTGTGCACCATCTTCACGAAGTGCCCGGCGCCGCCCGGCCCCAGGTACTCGACGCACGGCTCCCCATCGTCGGCCTTGGCGGCGATGGCGCGGAGGATCGGGGCCAGCGCCTCCCACGCCTCCGGCTGCCCGCCGGGCATGATGCTGGGCCCCCAGAGCGCCCCCTGCTCGCCGCCCGAGACGCCGGTGCCGACGTAGTTGAAGCCCTCGGCCGCGAGCGCCTTGCTCCGGCGCTCCGTGTCGAGAAACAGCGAGTTGCCGCCGTCAATCAGGATGTCGCCCGGCTCGAGGTCAGCCTTGAGGTGCGCGATCGCGGCATCGACGGGGGGACCGGCCGGCACCATCAGCAGGATGCGGCGCGGCCTCTGCAGCATGGCCATCAACGCCGCAGGCGAGTCGGCCAGTTCGAAACGCTTGCCTGCCGCGGCGCCCTTCAGGAACGCCTGGGCCTTCGAGGGATCCAGATCGTACCCGGCGACGCGGAAGCCGTTCCGCTCCATGTTGAGGGCCAGGTTGCTGCCCATCACGCCCAGGCCGACCACACCGATGTCGTTCTTCATGTCAGTTCGTCTCCGGAACGCCGCCGGACTGCGGTCCCGACACCGCGGCGGCAACAAACGGTGCCAGGTGCCTCACGAGGTGGGCTTCGAGGTTGGCCGCATACCGCTCGCCGGCCGCGTGCAGGCCCGAGAGCAGCGCGTCGCGGAACAGCAGACGCCCCCGTCCGTCTTCCGCCGTCAGCACTGAGCCGAACGTGACGTGCAGGACCTGCCGGGCGTGGAACTGATCCAGGAGCGCAGGCAGCTCCGCGTCGGCGAGTTGGTCCGGCGCCGGCGTCTCGTCGACGCTGGCGGACACATGGTAGGAGGCCCGGTCGCTGGCATAGCGCTCGCGCGAAAACGCGTAAAGCTGCCGGAACACGCCGGGATCGATCACCGCCAGCGTCCGCACCGCCTCGAGGTAGCTGGTCCCGGCGGTCTTGACGTGCACGAGGCCGCGCGACTGGCGCGCGGCAGCCACGTAGATGCTGAACTTGTCGGAGCCGGAGTGCAGGCTGAGCTTGTAGGGGCCGCGGTCGCGCGCGATGGCCGCATGAACCGCCCAGTCGGCCTCGAAGACGCCGGGGTCGCCGATGTAGTCGACGCCCTTCTCGAACCGGCCGACCAGCCGCGGGGCCAGGCTGCCCCACCGCACGCCAAGCCGGGTGAGCTCCGAGGCGACGTAGAAGTGCTCGGCGGGGCTGGTCGGCGTGTCGGTCTCGTCGACTGACACCTCGAGTTCGAACGGCCGCCCGCCGGCCGCCCCGGCCAGATGCCGGTACATCGCGGTCACGTGAGCCACCGCCCGCCCGTACTTCACGGCCGCGTGGCGCAGCGTGGCCTCGCTGAAGGCGATGCGGTGGCCCTCGACGACGAACACGCGGTCCCTGTACCGGGCCAGATGATCGTGGGGGCTGTCCTCGAGCGCCGGCCACGGCAATGCGTCGAAGGCGGCGCCGATCGTGTGCGGCGTCGCGTCGGGCGGCAGGTTGGCGACGTGCTCGCCCGGGTCGATCGTGAACATCGTGAAGCCGGCGGCCAGGCACGCGTCGATGTCGGAGGCCACCTTCAGGTGGTCGGCATCGGCGCCCACGATGCCGGTCCAGCCTTCGCTGAACGCGCCCCAGGTGGCGGCGTCGATGACCTGCTGGGGGCTGCGATTGGCTCGGGTCATCTCGCGGATGGACTGCTGCGCGAAGATGGGCGCGATTGCGCCGCCGGCGGCCCTCAGGGCCCGCACGTGCCCGGGCGTTGCCAGGCCGAGGCGGTCACCGAACCCGAAGGAGGTGCGCAAGCCGAGCGGCTGCGGCTGAAGCCACGGGAGGAGCCGCCGCATCGCCGCCAGCGTCGCCGGTGTCGGCGCCGCCACACGCACGGGACCGCCGCCCCTTTCTGACATCTCGCCGTCGAACGCCGCGAGCAGGCTGACCGCGGACGCATCGGGCGCGATGAGCAGGCGAAGCTGGCCCTGGTGCTCGGCCGCCGCCCAGTCGGCGCCGGCATGCCGGACGTACGAACGCGGAAGCAGCCTGAAGGCCGGCATCGAGGCCAGCCGGCTGTCCGCGTCCATCCCCTCACGCATTGTCTTCGACACGATGAGCTGATTCCCTTCTCTGCGTCGGCGGCTTGCCGGGCGTCACTTGTCGCCGTCGGCGCTGACCTTCACAGGCTCGATGCGCGGAGCCAGCAACTGGAAGACCAGCAGCGCGAACAGGTAGATCGTCCCCGCAATGATGAAGACCACCAGGTAGCTGCCGGTGACCTCGAGCAGGTAGCCCGTAATCTTGGCGATCAGCATGCCGCCAACCGCTCCGGCCATGCCGCCGAAGCCGGTCACCGATGCGACGGCCCGCCGCGGGAACATGTCGGAGGTGGTCGTAAACAGGTTGGCCGACCAGCCCTGGTGCGCCGCCATCGCGAGCCCCAGGAAGGCCACCGCCACCCACAGGTTCTGGATCCTCGACGCGAAGACCATGGGCACGACCGCCACCGCACAGATCAGCATGGCCGTCTTGCGGGCGGCATTGAGGGTCCAGCCGCGCTTGATAAACGCGCCTGAGATCCAGCCGCCCGTGATGCTGCCGATGGTGGCGCCGGTGTAGGCCACGACAAGCGGCAGTCCGATGGTCTGCAGGTTGATGCCGTAGTTGCGGTGCAGGAAGTCCGGCACCCAGAACAGGTAGAGCCACCAGATAGGATCGGTCAGGAACTTCCCCGCGGCAAAGGCCCAGGCCTGCCGGTGCCCCAGGACGGCGCGCCACGGCAGCGGCGTCACCGGGTCGGGCGGATCGCTCTGGATGTGGGCCAGCTCGGCCGCCGAGACGCGCCTGCTCTTCTCGGGCACCGAGTACAGCGGAATCCACAACACCAGCCACAGCAGCCCCAACGCCCCCGTCACGATAAACGCGGCCTGCCAGCCGAAGGTCAGCGTCAGCGCGGGCACGAGCAGCGGCACGACGATGGCGCCCACGTTCGTGCCGGAGTTGAAGAGGCCTGTGGCGAGCGCACGTTCGCGCTTCGGGAACCACTCGGCCACCGTCTTGATGGAGGCCGGGAAGCTGCCGGCCTCACCCAGCCCGAGCGCGAACCGAGCCGCCGCGAAGCCCGCCACCGACCGCACGCCGGCGTGCGCCATCGCGGCCGCGCTCCAGAAGGCCAGCGCGATCGAGAAGCCCCACTTGGTCCCGAGGGCGTCAATCACGCGCCCGACAAACACCAGCCCGATGGCGTATGCGAGCTGGAAGTAGAACACGATGTCCGCGTAGTTGACCTCGCTCCAGCCGAACGTCTCCTGGAGGGTGGGCTTCAGGATGCCGATGACCTGGCGATCGATGTAGTTGACGGTCGCCGCAAGAAACAGCAACGCGCAGATCGTCCAGCGGTAGTTGCCGATCTTCGCCGAACCCGGGGCAGAAGGGGCCCCTGTGCGTGCTGCGGGGGCGTGACTCGAGTCGGGAGGACGCATGGGCATGACGTCGGCCTCAAGTTGGGTGTGGCAGCCGAGAAGAACAGCCTAAAGGTCATACCACTGGCCTGAGGCCAAAGTCAACAGTACAGACGTCCTCAGCCGAGATCAGTGGTTTGTGATTCCGCACCGACAAGTCGTGTTCGTTGCTAAGAGCCATACGCAACAACCATTTGCTGGAAGCGCGTCAATCGAAGGTAAGCCGCAGTTGTGATCAGCCGTGATCGTCAGTGGTTACACCACAGTTCCTTGATGCAGGGCAGGCACCGCCACACGGTGCAACGATCCACCCTGGTGGATTATATCCCTCCATCGCCACGCGTGTCCCGCGCCGGCCTCACGACATCAACCGGCCGTGTCGGTCGCCGCACGCCACTCGCTGGGAATTGGTAGAATCCTCGGCGCCCGTCGCGTGGCGGGCCGGCGTTCCCTGGGGTGAGCGTATGGACATCGACATTGCTGTTGTTCCCGTAGCGGGGCTGGGCACGCGCCTGTTGCCGGCCACCAAGTCGCAGCCGAAAGAAATGCTGCCGGTCGGGCGCAAGCCTGTCGTGCAGTACGTCGTCGAGGAGCTCGCGCGCGTCGGCATGAAGCGCGTGCTGTTTGTGACCGGCCCGGGCAAGGCGTCCATCGAGAACCACTTCGACTCGAACGGCGAGCTCATTCAGATCCTGCGCGAAACCGGGCGGGAAGAGCTCCTCGAGGAGCTGGCCTTCGAGCGCGCGGCGGTGCAGTACTTCTACACGCGCCAGCGGCAGCTGATGGGCCTTGGCCACGCCGTGCTGTGCGCCCGGTCGTTTGTCGGCAACCAGCCGTTCGTCGTGGCTCTCGGGGATTCCATCATCGGCCTGCACGCCGAGAGCGACGTCGTCGGGCGGATGACGGCGTGCTTCCTGGAGCGGCGGGCGGCCGCGGTCATCGCGTTCGAGGAGGTGCAGGGCGACGAGGTCCAGCGGTACGGGATCGCGAAGCCCCGAGGAAGCGGCGAGGTGTTCGAAATCGAGGATGTCGTCGAGAAGCCCGCGCCGGGCGACGCGCCCAGCCGGCTGGCCATCGCGGCCCGCTACGTCTTGTCGCCGGCCATCTTCGACGCGCTCGCGCGCACGCCGCCGGGCAAGGGGGGCGAGATTCAGCTCACCGACGCCATTCGCGCGGTGATTCGCGGGGGCGGCAAGGCGTACGGCGTCCGCCTGCACGATGCGACCGAGCGCCGGTACGACGTCGGGAACTTCCAGTCGTACTTCGAGGCCTTCGTCGAGTTCGCGCTGGCGGATGCGCGGTTCGGCGCGCCGCTGCGCCGGTTCCTGGAGGACCTGCTGCATGCTCCTCATCCGTAAGCGAGCCTTCGCGCGGGCCGGGCTGCTCGGCAACCCGTCCGACGGGTACCACGGCAAGACGATCTCCGTCATCATCCGCAACTTCTGGGCCGAGGTCGTACTGTACGAGTGGGACTCGGTGGAGATTGTGCTCGCGGAAAACGACCGCGCCCGGTTCAGCTCGGTGCACGATCTGGCGCGCGACGTGCGCCTGCACGGGTACTACGGCGGCATCCGCCTGATCAAGGCCACGATCAAGCACTTCGTCGAGCACTGCCAGGCGCAGGGACGCCTGCTGCACGACCGCAATTTCTCGATTCGCTACGACACGAACATCCCCCGGCAGGTCGGGCTGGCGGGCTCGAGCGCGATCATCGTCGCGACGATGCGGTGCCTGATGGAGTTCTACGACGTCTGGATCCCGATCGAGGCGCAGCCGACCTTCGTGCTGATGGTCGAGCAGGCGGAGCTGGGGATTACGGCGGGGCTGCAGGATCGCGTGATCCAGGTGTACGAGGGGGTCGTCTACATGGACTTCGACCGGCAGCGCGAGCGGGTGATTGAGGGGCTGCCCTCTTACGCGTACGAGCCGCTGGACCCGGCGCTGCTCCCGCCGCTGTACGTGGCCTATCACGATGCGCTCAGCGAGCCGACGGAGGTGTTCCACAACAACATCCGCGAGCGGTTCAACCGCGGCGAAGCGCCGGTCGTGGACGCGATGCGGCATTTTGCCGGCCTGGCGGCGCAGGGACGCGAGGCGCTGCTCGCCCGCGATGCGGAGCGGCTGGCACGGCTCGTCGACGAGAACTTCGACACGCGGCGGAGCATCTACCGCCTGCCGTCGTGGCAGGTCGAGATGGTGGAAGCCGCGCGGCGCACGGGCGCGAGCGCGAAGTTCGCCGGATCGGGCGGCGCCATTATCGGCACGTATCGAGCGGACGCGCAGCTCGACGAGGTGCGGCGCGTGCTCTCGGCGCTCGGCTCGCGGACGCTCAAGCCCCTCGTGTAGGGCGGGGCTGTACCACCGTGTTGCCCCACGTACGTAGGGCGGGGCTGTACCTCCGTGTTGCCCCGCGCACGGGTGGGGCTGTACCTCCGTGTTGCCCCGCGCACGGGTGGGGCTGTACCTCCGTGTTGCCCCATGCGCGTAGGGCGGGGCTTCAGCCCCGCCGTAGGCAGGGGGCTTAAGCCCCCTGCCCGTACGGCGGACCTACAGGTCCGCCCTACAGGTTCGCGGCGGCGCGGCCGAGTGCAAAGCCGAAGTAGTCGCGCGCGTTGTGGAAGCTCACGTTCGCCACCAGACGCCCCAGCGCCTCGCGGTCGTCCGGCAGCAGGCCCCGCCGCACATCCTCGCCAATCAGGTTGCACAACAGCCGCCGGAAGTACTCGTGCCGCGAGTACGACAGGAAGCTGCGCGAGTCGGTCACCATCCCCACGAAACGCGCGAGCAGCCCCATGGTCGACAGGGTGTCCATCTGCGCCCGCATCCCGTCGAGCTGATCGAGGAACCACCACGCCGAGCCGTACTGCATCTTGCCGGGAACCGAGCCGTCCTGGAAGTTCCCGATCATCGCGGCGACCAGAGCGTTGTCGCGCGGGTTCAGGTTGTACAGGATGGTCTTGGCGAGCTGGTTCGACTCGTCCAGCCGATCCAGGAACCGCGCGAGCGGCCGCGCGATCTCGAAGTCGCCGATGGAGTCGAAGCCCGTGTCGGGCCCGAGCGTGCGGCGCATGCGCGTGTTGTTGTTGCGCAGCGCGCCCAGGTGAAACTGCTGCACCCACCCGCGCGCATGGTCGAAGAGCGCGAGATGGTACAGCAGCGCCGACTTGACCTGGAGCGCCGAGGCCGTGTCGATCGTTTGGCCGGAGCGCAGGCGGTCGAACGCGGTCTCAACCGCCTCGTCGGTCCACGGCTCGGCCACCATGGTCTCGAGGCCGTGGTCCGATGCGCGGCAGCCCAGCTCGTGGAACACGTCGTGCCGGGCCTTGAGGGCGTCAAGGCACGCCGAGAACCGGCCCCCGATCGTGATGCCCGAGGCCGCCTCCAGCCGGTCGACCCACGCGCCGAACGCCAACGGATCCTCGACAGCCAGGGCGCGGTCCGGCCGCCACGCGGGATACACGCGGGTCTCGGGATCGTGCCGCGCCGCGAGCCTGCGGTGCGGCTCCAGCGAGTCGGTCGGATCGTCGGTCGTGCAGACCACCGCGACCTTGAACCCCCGCAGCAGGCCGAGCGTGGTGAATCCGTCCTCGCGCAGCCGCTCGTTGCACCGGTCGTAGACCGCGCGCGCCGTCGCCGGCGACAGCCGCACGTCGATGCCGAAGGGGCGCCGCAGCTCCATGTGCACCCAGTGATACAGGGGGCTCCGCAGCGTGTCGGGCACCGTCCGGGCCCACGCCTCGAACTTCTCCCAGTCCGAGGCGTCCCCTGTGCAGAACCGCTCGGGCACGCCGTTTGTGCGCATCGCGCGCCACTTGTAGTGGTCGCCCTCGAGCCAGATCTCCGTCATGGAGCGGAACCGATGGTTCGACGCCATCTGCTGCGGCGACAGATGACAGTGGAAGTCGATAATCGGCAGGCCTGCGGCAAAACGGTGATACAGGTCCACCGCCACGTCGCTTTCGAGCAGGAAGTTCTCGTGCAGGAATGATGGCATGGCTGTGCCCTCCGGGCTGGGACGGTTCGGGCAGAATACCACCTCGCCGCGACAGACTCCACGCGGATCGGGCGATGACCGTCTGGCGCGCGGCTGATTCCTGGTGTCCTGCTACAATGCATTGATGGTCCCGACTCTGTCCGCCGCGCGACGCGCCGCGTCTGCGCTGTGCGTTGTCGCCCTCCTGGCATCGCAGGCCGCGTGCGGCAAGTCCTCGCCCTCGTCGCCCTCGACGTGGGCCTCGCCCCCCGGCTCATCGGATCCGCTGCCGGGAGTCGAGGGCATGCTGGCTGAGAAGGTGCTGGGGAGTCCCGACGCGACGATCTCGATGATCGAGTACTCGTCGCTGACCTGCAGCTACTGCGCCGGCTTTCACGCGGACACGCTGCCGCTCATCAGGCAGAGCTACATCGACACGGGCAAGGTGAAGCTGGTCTACCGCGACTTCCCGTCCGACAACGGCGCCGCGTTGTCAGCCTCGATCGTAGCGCGCTGCTCAGGCGAGCGGTACTTCACCGTCCTCGATCACCTGTACCGGACGCAGGCCGCCTGGGCCGGCAGCGCGAACGTCAGCAGCGCCCTGGCCGCAGCCGTCGCGCCGCTCGGCATGACGACCGAGCAGGTGGCTGCCTGCCTCGGCAGCCCGGAACTGCGCAACGGCATCGTTGCCATCCGGTCGCGCGGCCAGGCGGAGCACAGCGTCTGGGCGGTGCCGACCTTCGTCATCGGCAGCCAGCGGATCGAGGGCGCGCTGCCCTACGCCAGCTTCGCCGCAGTGATTGACGGGCTGCTGCAGTAGGGCGGCCCTGAAGGGCCGCCGTACTCGCCGGGGTCTGAAGATCCCGGCGCCACGGCGGGGCTGAAGCCCCGCCCGACGGGAATCGCGTGGGTCACGGGACGGGGGGCTCTGCGGGCGCGGCTATCGAGCGAGGGCGGCCACAAGCGCAGGCGGGTCGATGATCGGGCCGAACGCGATCTCGTGGCCTCCCCGGACCAGCGTAACCGTGCGGCCCGTGCTGAGCGCAGCGCTCCAGAACCGCTCGGGCGTCAGCACCGGGTTGACCTGCGCCGCCAGCGCATAGACCCCTGCCAGGTACGGGATCGACCAGCTCCACCCCCCGGCGCGGTAGAACACGTACTCCCTGTTCCCGGCAGGGCTCGCGGTCGTTCGCGAATCCATCGGCACGAGCAGCCGATCGCGGAAGAACGCCTGGGCGCCCGTCATGCCGTCCGGCGCCCCCGTAAACGTGTCGTCGAAGTTGGCCGCCCAGAACAACCCGAGGTCGTACGACTCGGCAAGGTCCGGATTGGCCAGGGGCGATCGGCCGAGCCCGTTAAACTTGAACCCGTAGGTCCGTTCCAGGTTCGACGACAGCACGAAGATGCCCGCGGCCCGCGCTTCCCGCACCGCCTCCTCGATGTCGTCATACCCCGGCAGGAAAGGATCCCAGCCCGTCGACAGGGAGATGACCTGGATCTTGCGGCCCTGGGGGAGGCGCCGGTTCACCGACAGCAGCCGCCGGATGCCGCGCGCCCGATCGGCCAGGTCCCGCAGCGTGCCACCCTCGCCGATGCCGACGTAGAAGAGCCGCGCGTCCGGGGCCACGCCCACCGTGCGGCCGACGGCAATCGACGCCACAGCGGCGCCGTGCATCTGCGCGCGCTCATCCGGGCCGGTATCGAACTCCTCGTACCACTCGAGCTGGCTCCGATACTCCTCGTGGCCGGTGAGCAGCGGCCGATCGACGATGCCGACGCCGATCCCCTGCCCTGTCACGCCCTGCGCGTGGAGCTGCCGCACACCTAGACCAGGCGCTCTGCCGAGCTCGAGCATGCGTGCGGGGTCCACGCCGGCGGGCATGCGCGCCGGCGGCGGCCAGATCGTCCGATCGTCGAACCACACGGCGTCAAACGTGTCGGCCGAGCGGCTCAGATCGAGCGCCGACACGTCGAGGCCGCGCAGATCGATCACGCCGGCGCTGCTTCTCGGCGGCAGCGCATCGACGGCGCCGCGCCCCCCGGAGGCCGGCATCGGATGCCACGTGACGGTCGGCAGCTCGAGCGTGGCCGGCAGCATCCGGGACGGCGGCGTCAACACCGCGAACAGCACCAAGGCCAGCACGAGCAGCCCCTCGGCACCTCGGACGACGAGCGCCATCACAGTCGTCCCGAACACGCGTGCAGGGCGGACCAGCGCGACGGCTTCGACCGCGCGCACCGGCATCGCCCACGGACGGTGGACATGGTAGAGGGCGAAAAGAACTCCGTTCACCACGCCTCGCCAGCGCCCGAAGGTCCTCCGCATTGCCGGCAGCAGCGCGCCGCGGAACAGCAGTTCCTCGACCAACGCGCTGCAGGCCCAGACCGCCATGATCAGCAGAGCCCACCACCACTGCCCGGCAAAGATCGGCGAGGTCAGCGCGTACGGCGCGGCATACTCCGGCCGAGGGGCCAAGAGCGCCTGGAGCACCGGCTCCGCGAGGCGTCCCGCCGCGTTTCGCAGCAGATCGCTCGCCGGGCCGCGGAGCAGCTGGAACCTCGTCATCAGCAGCCCCGCCACGCCGGCCGCCAGCAGGAACACGCCCCACGGCAGAGCCCAGAGGATGCGGGACGGCGCCGCGTCGCCGGTCAGACGCAGCCGCGGCAGGACCAGGCGCAGGCGCCGGCGGACGCGCTGCGCCGTCAGGCTGCCGTCCTCGCGCCAGACGAGCCACAGCAGGAGCGCCACCTGGGCAGCCGTCGCGAGCGGCAGCAGCAGCCAGAAGAGCTTCACCGACGCCATGGGGGTCAGCGAGCCGGCCAGCGGCACCAGCCCCCACGCCACAATCCCGAGCGGCACGGTCGCCGCAAGCCAGATGGCGGCAATCTCGCCGAAACGGTACTGCGGGATGTCGAAACCCAGCGCCTTGACGACACGCGCCCGGTCCCGGGCAAGGTTCAGCCGGACCATTACGCGTGATTCTACAGCGGATTGCCGTCGCCGCCGCATCGTTGTGAATCGTGTACACTCCCGGGTGGGTTTGCACTGTGGGACCTCACGTTTCAGCGTCGCCCGCCGCGTCTCGCGTCAGCCGCCGGCCGGTCGGTATGATCCGTCAGGCCTACCTGCGGATGGCGGGCGCGCCGGTCGTCTACGACCTGCGACGCTACGAGCGGACGCTGTCACAGATTGCCGCGTTCAGGGTCGCGGGCCTGCCCGACCGGGACCTCCAGAAGCGTTTCGGCGACGTCGCGTGCCGCGCACAGGAGGGCGCACGGCCGGGAGCGCTGCTGCCCGAAGCCTACGCGATCGCCCGAGAAGCGGCCGCGCGCGTCCTGTCGATGCGCCCGTTCGATGTTCAGGTGATGGCCGCCGTGGCGCTGCACGAGGGCGCGCTCGCCGAGCTTGCGACCGGCGAGGGCAAGACGCTCGTGGCCGTCCTGCCGGCGGCGCTCGACGCCCTGACCGGGCGCGGCGTGCACATCCTCACCGCCAACGACTACCTCGCCCGCCGCGACGCCGGGTGGATGGGCCCGTTGTATCGCTTCCTGGGCCTCAGCGTGGGGTTCGTGGCCGAAGGCCTGACCGCCGATGAGCGGCGGCGCGCGTACGCGGCCGACGTCACCTACGTGACCGCCAAGGAGGCTGGGTTCGATTTCCTCCGGGATCACACGGCCGACAGCCCCGACCTTGTGGTCCAGCGCCCGTTCAACTCGGTGATCGTCGACGAGGCCGACTTCATCCTGGTGGATGAGGCGCGCGTGCCGCTGGTCATTGCGGGCAGCACGGCGCTACCCGACATCGACCATCAAGCCATCGCGGCGCTGGTCGGCCGCCTGCAGCCGGGCGTCGACTTCCGGTTCGACGAGTACGCCCGGACGGTCACGCTGACCGAGGCGGGCTTCACGCACGCCGAGGCGCTCATGGGCGGCATCGCGCTGCACCAGCCGGAGCACGCCCTCCTGATCTCCGCGCTGCACGTCGCGCTTCACGCCCAGACCCTGCTTCAACGGGACCGCGACTACATCGTCCGCGGCGGCCGGATTGACCTCGTCGACGAGTTCACCGGGCGGGTCGCTGACAACCGCCGCTGGCCGCACGGGATTCAGCCGGCGGTCGAGGCCAAGGAAGGGGTCGAGGTCAGGGTCGAGGGGCGGATCCTGGGTTCAATCCCGATTCAGCACTTCGTCAGGCTCTACCCGAAGATCGCGGGCATGACGGCCACCGCGGTGCCGGCAGCCGAGGAGCTGAAGGCATTCTACGGCCTGACGACGGTCGTCTTTCCAACGAACCGGCCCTGCCGTCGTGTGGACGAGCCGGACCTGATCTTCACGGACGGCCGCGCGAAACAGGCGGCCCTGCTCGACGAGATCGTCCGCGTGCACGCGACGGGACGGCCGATCCTGGTCGGCACGGCCAGCGTGCGTGAGTCCGAGGCGCTGGCCAAGACCCTGAGGCGCCGGGCCGTGAAGTGCCGCGTGCTCAACGCGCGCCACGACGCCCGCGAGGCCCGCATCGTCGCTCGGGCGGGGGTCGCCGGCGCCGTCACCATCTCGACCAACATGGCGGGGCGCGGCACCGACATCGTGCTCGGCGGCGGCGAGGCGGGTGCCCGCGACGCCATCGTCGCTCTCGGCGGGCTGTACGTGATCGGCACGAACCGGCACGAGTCGCGGCGGATCGACGACCAGCTGCGCGGCCGGGCCGGGCGGCAGGGCGATCCCGGATCGTCGCGCTTCTTCATCAGCCTCGAGGACGATCTCATCCAGCGCTACGGCGTGATGACGCTCATCCCGGCGCGACACCGGCCGGCGCCGCAGGAAGCACCCACCTGCGACCCGGTGGTCCATCGCGAGACGTTTAGGGCGCAGCGCATCATCGAGGGGCAGAACTTTGAGATCCGCAAGACGCTCTGGCAGTACTCGTCGCTTGTCGAGGAGCAACGGCGGCGAATCGCGTCGTGGCGCCAGGCGTTGCTCCGCAACGAGATCGAGCCGGCCGCCTGCGCCGAGGGGGCTCGCGAGCACCACGCCGCGCTCTCCGGCGCCGTCGGCCCGGAGGAAGTCGCGCGGATCGAGAACCTGTTGACCGTGAGGGTCCTGGACGAGCACTGGAGCGATCACCTCGCGCTCATCGAAGAGATCCGCGAGGGCATCCACCTCCAGCGGTACGGCGGACGTGAGCCGCTCACCGAGTTCAACCGGCAGATCGTGGCGGCGTTTTCCGCCATGATGGAATCGGTGCAGCACGACACCGTGGCGGCATTCCAGCGCCTGTCGCCCCGGGACGGCCGCCTCGACCTGGATCAGGCTGGAGTGCGGCGGCCCGCCTCGACGTGGACGTATCTCGTCAACGACAATCCGTTCTCGCCGCTCGGCATCTCGCTCATCGCAGGGCGCAGCATCGGGTATTCGGCGGCGGTGGGCCTGCTCGCCGTGCTGTACTGGCCCGTGACGGCGGCTGTCGCCGCCGGGGTGTTCCTGCGGCGCTCGTGGCGCCGGCGGACCGGCGGGCCCGACCGCCGATGAACCGCCGCCCGGCGCCTGTCGTCAGATAGAATGGCGGCTCACAAGCGAGGGGGTCATGGTTACCTCACAGGACGCGCCTCCGGCGAAAGAACCGCGGCTGTTCGCGACCCTCAAGCGCGACGTCAAGAACGTCGGCAGGGATCTCTCGCGCCAGGGCCTCAAGGGCACCATCGGCCGTACCTTCGACGATCTCGAAGCGTTCTATCTGTCCACGCACGCGAAGGAACGCCTGGCCGGCATGAACCCCGTGAAGTGGGCGCTGTTCCTGACCTGGTGGTTGATCAAGAGCATGCTGCTCAAGCTCACGCCGGCGCGGCGCGTCATGCTTGCGCTGGGGCTGATCTTGATCGTGAGCGGCTCGTGGAACATCCGCGTCGGCGCGGGAGGCGACAGTGCGCACGTCAGCATGAACTTCCCGCTCTTCGGCATCCTCCTGCTCCTCATCGTCATCATGCTGGAGCTGAAGGACAAGCTGCTGGCGCGCGACGAGCTCGAGGCGGGCCGCACGGTGCAGCTCGCGCTGATGCCCGAGTGCTGTCCCCAGGTCCCGGGATGGGATCTGTGGCTGTACACCAGGCCGGCCAACGATGTCGGAGGAGACCTGGTCGATTTCCTGCAGGTCGATCGCGACCGGTATGCCGTCTCGCTCGGCGATGTCGCGGGCAAAGGGCTGCCCGCGGCGCTGCTGATGGCGAAGCTGCAGTCGACTTTGCGCGCCCTCGTCCCGCAGTTCACCTCGCTCGGGGAGCTGGGAGCGGCCGTCAACCGTATTCTGCACCGCGACGGTTTGCCGAACCGCTTTGCCACGCTGGTGTATCTGGAGCTCTCGGGCGGCTCGGGCCGTGTTCGGCTGCTGAACGCGGGCCACATGCCGCCGCTCGTCGTCCGCGGGACGGCGATCGAGGAGCTGCCGCGCGGCTCGATGGCCCTCGGCATCGTCCCGCAGGCTGAGTTTTCGGAGCACGAGGTGGACCTGGCGGAGCAGGACACCCTGGTTGTGTACTCCGACGGCATCACGGAGGCCATGAACGAGTCTGGCGAGTTCTTCGGCGACGAGCGGCTGCGCTCCGTGCTCCAGCAGCACACGGGCGTCTCAGCCGATCGAGCCGGCGCCGCCGTGCTGGCCGCCGTCGAGGCGTTCGTCGGCAGCGCGCGCACGCACGACGATCTGTCGGTCGTCGTGGCGCGCCGGCGACGGTGAGCGCCGGCCGGCAGCTGGGCTCGCGCGCCCCGGTGAATCGATGCCTCTGAGAGCGATCGTCCGGCCGCCGGGCGCGACGTACCCCCGCGCCCTGACCTCGCAGGTGCCACCGCCGCCGGTCGATCTGGAGCGGGCCCGCGCCCAGCATCGCTCGTACGTCGAGGCCCTCCGGGCGTGCGGCGTCGATGTGATCGAGCTTCCGCCCGACAATCGCCATCCGGACGCCGTGTTCGTGCAGGATCCCGTACTGGTCGCAGGCGGGCGCGCGATTGTGCTTCGTTCCGCCGCCAGGTCCAGGCGCGGCGAGGCGCCGCCGCTTGTCGCGGTGCTCGAGCAGCACCTCCCTGTCGTCCGCCTTCGCCCGCCGGCCACGCTCGATGGCGGTGACGTGCTGATCGCGGATGGAGAGCTGTACGTGGGCCTCTCCAGCCGGTCGAACCGCACGGGATGCCGGCAGCTCGAGGCCTTGTGCGGTCGCCGCGTCGAGGGCATGGAGTTGCCGCGGGGCCTGCTGCACCTGCTCAGCGGCTGCACGTATCTCGGCAAGCGGCGGCTGCTCGTCAGCGCCGCGCTGGCGCCTGCATTTCCTCAGTTCGAGAGGGTGCTCGTGCCCGAACGCGAGCAGGCGGCCGCGAACGTGCTGGTCCTCGGGGCGCACGTGATCGTCCCGGCAGGCTACCCGCTGGTCGCCGCGCGGCTGCGCCGCCGCGGGTTCTCGGTTCACGCGGTCCCGTGCAGCGAGTTCGAGAAGCGCGACGGCGGGGTGACCTGCCGTGCGTTGCTGTTCTAATCCCTGCTCGCCCGGCTATGGTCTCGGTGCGCAGCCGTACACCGGGCGATGCGAAGGAGGATGACGATGGGCGGCGGGCCGGTCGTGATTGGCGTGGCGGGCGGGTCCGGCTCGGGAAAGACGACGGTGGTCCGGCGGATCGTCGAGAGCATCGGCACCGATCAGGTCGCGGTGCTCGAGCACGATCGGTACTACCGCGACCGCGGGGCGCTGAGGCTCGAGGAGCGCGCGGCTCTCAACTACGACCATCCCGACGCGCTCGAGACGGACCTGCTGGTGCGGCATCTGGTCGAGCTGCGCGCGGGCCGGCCGATTCAGCTGCCGGTCTACGACTACACGACGTACACGCGGCGGCCGATGACCGAGCCCGTCGAGCCGCGCACGGCGATCATCGTCGAGGGCATCCTGATCTTCGTCGACGCCGCGCTGCGGGCGCTGATGGACGTCAAGGTCTTCGTGGACACCGACGATGACACGAGGTTCATCCGACGCCTGACGCGGGATGTCGCCGAGCGCGGCCGGACCATGGAGTCGGTCATCGAGCAGTACCTCAGCACGGTCAAGCCGATGCACCTCGAGTTTGTCGAGCCCAGCAAGCGGTACGCGGACATCATCGTGCCGCAGGGGGGACACAACACCGTCGCCATCGACATGCTGCTGACGCTCATCCGCAGCCTCACCACGCGCTGACCATCACTGATTGGTCGGGTCGGGACGTGTGTCTCGCCGTGCGGCCACACCCGTCGGGCGGGGCTTGAGCCCCGCCGCGAGGCCCACGTCGTTGTAGGGCGGGGCTTTAGCCCCGCCGTGAGGCCGGGGGCTTCAAGCCCCCGGCCGGTACGGCGGACCTGAAGGTCCGCCCTACACAGAACAGGTGACGACGGGGATGCGCGCGGGCGCCAGCGCTGCGGGTGGGAGAGGATCGTGCTGGGGCGCGGCGAAGGAACGCCGCGCCCCAGCCGGAAGCACGCTTACCGCCACATGTAACGGATGCCGGCCCAGAACTGGTAGTTGCTCGGCAGGCCGCCGGACTCGGTCTTCAGGAACGACCGCCCCTCGACCGTGAAGAACACGCGGCTCGTGGCCGAACCCTGCCAGATCTGCTGGCCGAAGTTCACGAGCACGGTCGGCGTTCTGGTGTCGGAATGCGTGAGGTCCCACACACCGAAGCCGGTGCCGAGATAGGTTTTCTTGTCGTTGAACCGGCCGTTCAGCTCGAGCTCGGCGAACAGGCTCGAGTAACCGGCCTTCTTCGTGTTGACGGCCACACCAACCGCGGGCGCGATCTCGAAGGTCCGGGCCTTGTTCACGCGGAACGGGACGCCGGCCTTCACGCCGAAGAGCGGAGCGCAGAAACCTTCGAAGAGCGGCAGCGCCGCCGTGCTCAGGTCGCTCTCGCGCACGCGCCGCTCCTTGCCGAAGTAGCCGGCCACGAAGAAGTTCATCTTCTCGAGCCGGTCGGCCTCGGCGATGGCGGCAGCCTCTTCGCGCGCCCGCTGCTCGGCCTCGAGCCGCGCTCGTTCGGCGGCGGCAGCTGCCGCGGCCGCGGCCTTCTCCCGTTCAATCCGCTCCTGCTCGGCCTTCTGCTTGGCCAGCGCTTCCTGGCGCGCCTTCTCGGCCGCCGCAGCCTTCTGCTCCGCCTCGACGCGCGCCTTCTCCGCGGCAATCGCATCCTGGCGGGCCTTCTCGCGGCTCGGCTCGCTCACCGACACGCCGACGTTGCCGCACACCTTCGGGATCCAGAACGTGTAGGTCTTGTTCATGTCGTCGAGGACGATCTCGAAGGCGTCGAACGGCTTCTTGCCGGCCCAAGTGACGTTGCGCATCACGTGCGGCCGCCGCGTGCCGGCCGCGCGGCTGGCCATCCACTCCATGTGCGCGCCGACCGGCACACTGACTTCCTTGACCGCGCCGTCGGCCACCGCCTTCAGGAACATGTCGGTCACGCTCTCGATGCCGGCCTCCGCGAAGACCTTGCGGATATCGGCCTGGAGGCGCGGCTGCGCGAACATCTTCTGCAACGCGGCCACGTTTCTCATCGCCGCCGTGAAGCGGGTCGGGCCGCCGAAGCGCGTCGCGTTGTGGCTTTCGGGTCCGGTCGCCCGCTGGGCCGCGGCCGTCTCCGCAAACGCCATCATCACCAGCCCCGCGATGGCCATCATCGCGATCACGCGGGCGGGCTGGAACAGACGCGTAGCGGACTGCGTTCGAGTGCAGGATCTCATGGCGTTGTGCCTCTCCTCTCAGAACGGGGACTGGTCGGTACTGACGTTCAGCTTCCATCCCATCTTACTACAAATGCAGGGCTTGGGGGTCAGGGCGCCGACGGACTGCAGGCACGGAGGGGCACGGGAGAAGCACCGGAGAGGCGCAGGAGAGGCTCAGGAGAAGCACAGGAGAAGCGCGGGAGAAGCACGGAGGGGCGCGGAGTCGACAGTCAGTCAGCAGTCAGCAGTCGGGCGCGACGCGGGAAGAACGGGCAGCTGGATGGCAGGCATCTGGCGTAGGGCGGACCTTCAGGTCCGCCGTACCGGCCGGCGGCTTAAGCCGCCGGCAGCACAGCGGGGCTGAAGCCCCGCTCTACACGGGCAGCGCGCACGAGCGGGATCCCGCGCGGCTACAGCGTCAGTCCGTGGGTTTGCCGGGCAGCAGGGGCTCGGTCGGCAGCGTCTGCGGGCCGTTCTCGGTGCAAACCGCATAGGTCGCGGAGTACATCGATACGCCGGCGTATTCCCCCTTCGCATTGAGCATGTAGAAGTTGATGCTGAAGTTCGGGTTCCCTCTGGAGTTCAGCAGCCGCTTCTCGACGGTGTTGGCCCTGATCCGCCGGCAGACATCGAGGCCCGCATCTGTGGGGCTCATGCCGCGCCGCATGTTCTCCACAATCTGGTAGGAGCAGAGCCCGTACAGGTTGGCCTCGCCACGGCCGGTCGAGCCGGCCGCACCAACATCGCCGTCGACGTACAGGCCTGCACCCAGGATCGGGGAGTCGCCAAGCCGGCCGGGTATCTTGTACGCAAGGCCGCTGGTCGTCGTGACGCCGCAGACCTCGCCCTTCGGGCTCAGGCCGTCGCAGTTGATGGTCCCGTAGACGTGTTCGGGGTCGAGCAGCCCCTCGGCCACCATCCGCCTCAGCGCCGCCATCCCCGCATCCACCCGCTTGATGGGATCGAGGTAGTGCTGCGGATCGATGCGGCGCTTCCACTCGAGCCAGCTCCGGCGCGATCGCTCGGTGTTCAAGTCGGCCTCGATGGTGAAGCCGAGATTCCGCGCAAACGCCTGCGCGCCGGCACCCACCAACAGATGATGGTCCGTGTGCTCCATGACGGCCTGAGCCACGAGCGAGGGCGTGCGGACCCCCTCCAGCGCTCCGACGCCGCCGGCGCGCTTCTTCGGGCCGTGCATGCAGCACGAGTCGAGCTGCACGACACCGTCAGCGTTGGGAATGCCCCCATACCCAACGCTCGTGTCCTCCGGATCGAGCTCGACGATGTTGACGCCTGCAATCAGGGCGTCGAGCACATCGGCGCCCTGTCCGGTGATCATCGCAAACGCGCGCTCGACGGCGGTCACGGGACCGCCGTTCCTGAAGCGGTTGCCGTTGGCCGATGCCACAACCACCGGCCTGACCGACCGGGGGACGAGGACAGTGGGCGCCTGGCCAAACGCCGCACGCGGCGACGTCGCCACGACGGCCGCGGCAGCGGCAGCGCCGGACCTGACAAAGTCACGACGGTTCATGGTCGAGCTCATGGCGGACCTCTCGGGACCCGAGTGTAGTTCAAAACAGCAGGACTCGCACGAGAGAGGCACAGGAGAAGCACCGGAGAGGCACGAGAGAGGCGCAGGAGAAGCACAGGAGAGGCACGGGAGAAGCACAGGAGAGGCACGGGAGAGGCACAGGAGAGGCACGGGAGAAGCACAGGAGAGGCACGGGAGAGGCACAGGAGAGGCACGGGAGAGGCGCGGAGGGGCATGTAGTCGACAGTCGGCGGTCGGCAGTCGACAGTCAGTCGGCAGTCGACAGTCGGCAGTCGGGCACGGCGCGGCAAGGACGGGCGGCTGGACGGCGGCCTGCTGAAAGGGGGAACGATCCTGAAGGTGCCGAACGTGCTGGTTCTGAGAGCGTACCCGCACGCCGCTCCTGGCACCGGGCACGGCCCACCCGGGCGGCAAGCGTCTGGCGGGGCGCAGGGGGTGTCGCCCGCCAGCGATTGACGAGCGCGCGCGGGGGCGGCTACGATGCGTCTGGACGTGCCGCCGTGCCGTGCGCGGATCCTCCGGCGCCCGGCTGCCGGCGCGGCCGGCCCGGCCGGAGCCGCCTTCGCAGGTGCAACCACCAGATGCACATTGACCGTTACGCAGGTTTGCCCCCGCTGCCGAATCCTATCCGGCGCCTCCCCGAACTCGCCGTCGACACGTGGTGGAGCTGGCGCTATCAGGCGCGGGACGTGTTCCGGACGCTGGACTACCCGCTCTGGCGGGCGACCGCGCACAACCCGGTTCGCATGCTGCGCGTGATCTCGCGAGAGCGGTTGGAGGAGGCCGCGCACGACCCGGCGTTCCTCGCGCTCTACGAGAGCGTGATGGAGCGGCTCGACGCGGCGCGCGCAGCCAAGAACACCTGGTGGATGCGCACGTACGGCGACCAGCCGGGCGGGTGCGTGGCGTACCTCTCGGCGGAGTTCGCCCTGCACCAGTCGCTGCCGATGTACGCCGGCGGGCTGGGCGTGCTGGCAGGCGACACCTGCAAGGAGGCCAGCGACCTCGGCGTGCCGGTCGTGGGCGTCGGCTTCATGTACCCGCAGGGGTACTTCCACCAGCACGTCTCGGCGGAAGGCTGGCAGCAGGAGGTGTACGAACGGCTCGACTGGGCGGACGCCCCGATTGAACCCGCCCAGCGCGTGGACGGCACGCCGTGCGTGGTGGCCGTGCCGCTGGCCAGCCGCTCCGTCCTGGCCGCCGTCTGGGTGGTCCGCGCCGGCCGCGTGCGGCTGTTCCTGCTCGACACCGACCTGCCCGAGAACGCGCCGTGGGATCGCGAGCTGTCGGCACGCCTGTACGGGGGCAACCAGGAGACCCGCGTGCAGCAGGAGGTCGTGCTGGGCCTCGGCAGCGTCCGCGCGCTGCACGCGCTCGGCATCGAGCCGAACGTGTGGCACCTGAACGAGGGACATGCCGCCTTCGTTACGGTGCAGCGGATCCGCGAGCGGCTCGACATGGGCCAGAGTTTCGACGCCGCGCTCGACGCGGTGCGCCGGACGACGGTGTTCACGACCCATACACCGGTGCCGGCCGGCCACGACGCCTTCCCCTTCCACCTGATCGAGGCGTACCTGTCGGGCGCGTGGGGGTCGATAGGCGAGTACCGGGACCGGTTCCTGGCCCTGGGCGCCTACGACAGCGGCAACGGGACGCAGTTCAACATGACGGCGCTGGCCCTTCGCACGGCCCGGGCCGTCAACGCGGTCAGCATCCTGCACGGCGAGGTGACGCGCAAGATGTGGGCGCCCATCTGGCCGGAGATCCCGGCCGATCAGGCGCCGGTGCGCGCCATCACGAACGGCGTGCACGCGCCGACATGGGTCTCCGCGGACATGTCGAAGCTGTTTGAGAAGTACCTCGGACGCGACTGGCGCGGGCGGCTCGACGACCAGGAGTTCTGGAACAAGGTCGTCGACATCCCCGACGAGGCGCTCTGGAAGGTCCGCCAGGCGCTGCGCGGCTACCTCTTCTACTTCATCCGCGAGCGCGCGCGGGACCGCTGGATCAAGGAACGGGTCTCGCCGCCGCAGGTCGTCGCCGCCGGCACGCTGATCGATCCGGACGCGCTCACGATCGGGTTCGCGCGCCGGTTCGCCGGCTACAAGCGGCCGGAGCTGATCTTCCACGACGCCGAGCGTCTCGCCCGCATCCTCTCCGCCGACCGCCGTCCGGTCCAGATTGTCTTCGCCGGCAAGGCCCACCCGGCCGACGACATCGGGAAGCACCACCTGCAGCACGTCTACCGGCGGGCGCTCGACCACGCCTTCTCCGGGCGCGTCGCCTTTGTCAACGACTACGACCTGCACGTCGCGCACTTCCTCGTGCAAGGGTGCGACGTCTGGCTGAACACGCCGAGGCGGCCGATGGAGGCCAGCGGCACGAGCGGCATGAAAGCCTCGCTCAACGGCACGCCGCACCTCAGCATCAACGACGGCTGGTGGGCCGAGGCGTACAACGGCAAGAACGGCTGGCTCATCGACAGCCGCGTCCAGAGCGACGACGCCGCCGTCGTCGACGCGGCCGACGCCGATGCCCTGTACACGCTGCTCGAAGAGCAGGTGGTGCCGACCTTCTACGACCGCGACGCGCACGGGGTCCCGCACGCGTGGCTGCGGATCGTCAAGGAGGCCATCAGGACGATCATCCCGCAGTTCTCGACCCGGAGGATGGTCAAGCAGTACGTGCGCGAGATGTACGCGCCGGCCATGGGGCTCAACGGATCCTGAGCCGCACGAACGGCCGCCGCGCGCCTTGCCGGTCGGTCGCCGGAAGGACTAGAATCCCACAATGCCACGGAAGGCGGCCGCCAAATCGCGCTGCGCGCTCTGCGGGGCGAAAGACGTCTCGGAGCCGCGGGGCGAGGAGCGCTACTGCCGCGACTGCTGGGACAAGAAGATCGCCGTCGAGGAGATTGTCGCGCGTGAGTTCGCGCTGAAGCGCTACATCCGCGCGCACAGCGCCGAGAAGTACCTGGTCTATCACTCCACGATCAAGCGCCCCTGCGGCCAGCTCATCGTGATCGATGACGGGTACGACCTGTTCCTGACAATCACGCTCTATCCGACGTTCGCCTGGGACGAGGCCGCCTACCACCTGGAGGGGGATCCCGAGGGGCGAACCTTCGCCGAGATCCTCGTGGATGTCGTGGCGGCCGAGGTGATCGAGCCCTGGGGCGGCGGCAAGTGGCACCTGGAAATCTTCCGGGCCTCCACGCCGGACCCGGACGAGTGGAACGGGGAGATGTAGGCTATAATCGACTTGCGGGCCGCCCCGCACGGGCGGGAGCGGCCGGCGGGCATTCAGCTCCCGGGAGGTTATACATGAATCGCGTCAGTCGCGCCATCCTTGCGCTCAGCGTCGTCGTTGGAGTCCTGCTGGCGGCCTCGATCGGCTTCTCCCAGGCCACGGGCCAGACCGCCGGCCAGGCGACGGCCCAGACGCCGCCGACCGGCAAGATCCAGTGGGTCAGCCCGATTCGCGGGACCGTGGAGATCGCCTATCTGAAGCCGGACGTGAAGACGGTGAAGGGTGAGGTCGTCACCGTCATCAAGGTCAAGAACATGTCCAACGGGCACGTCGCCAGGCTGAAGGTCGAGGAGTTCTGGTGGGACAAGAACAACAACCCGGTCTCCTCCAACCAGGACTTTGCGAAGAAGCCGGTGGGGCCGGGTGAGGTCGTGACCTTCACGATGACGACGCCCAGGGACCCGCGGATGTACCGGAACAACTACAAGTTCTCGCATGCCAACGGGGACATCAAGCCGAAGCAGGTCCCCAAGTTCTAGTTACGGCGTGCGCGGCACGAAGGTGACGGCGCCCGGCTGCCGGTCGAGCGAGACCAGGTGGAAGGGCGCCGTAACAATCTGCGCCACCATCCGATCGGGGGCCGGCTTGGCCTCCCGGTACTCGACGATCAGCCCGCCCTCGGCCGTTCCGACCTTGACAATTTCGACCGAGTAGCCCGCCGACGGGCGCGATCCCAGGAACACGCCCACCACCATCCGCGCCTCGAAGTCGATGTGGGGCGCGGGCTGCCCCGAGCCGTGGCGCCGCCACAACTTCAGCCACTCGTCCTCGGTTCGGACGATGGCTTGATACGGCTCGTCGATGCTGCTCATCGTCCCGCGCGCGACCGTGGTCAGCGGGAACGCGCCGTCGCCGAGGGCGCAGATTAGGAAGATCGCGATCATCACCGCCTCCTCGCTTGCTCTCTACCCTTTTATGACGCCGAGCGGCCGGAGTTGGGCGACCCGTGTGCTCAGGCCGGCGTCGTGCACGACCCGCACGACATCGGCGACGTCCTTGTAGGCCTCGGGCATCTCCTCCGCGACGGTGGCCATCCCGGCCGCCATCACGAAGACGCCCCGCGACTCCATCTCCTTGAGCAGAGACCGGCCCCTGACGGCCTGCTTGGCCCGGGACCTGCTCATGCGGCGGCCGGCTCCGTGGCACGTGGATCCGAACGAGTCGGTCATCGCGCGCGCGGTGCCGGCCAGCACGTACGAGTACCGCCCCATGTCGCCGGGGATGAGCACCGGCTGCCCGACGTCGCGGTAGACGTCCGGCGTCTGGGGATGGCCCGCCGGGTACGCGCGGGTAGCACCCTTGCGATGGACGCACAGGCGGCGCGTGCGCCCCCGGACCTCGAAGGACTCGAACTTCGCGATGTTGTGGCAGACGTCGTAGACGACATCGAGGCCCGCGCGCGCCGGGGCGATGCCGAGCGCCTCGCTGATGCCCTCGCGCACCCAGTGGCTCATCACCTGCCGGTTGGCAAACGCGAAGTTGGCGGCCGCCGCCATCGCCCCGAGGTAGGCGCGCCCCTCAGGCGAGGTGATCGGGGCGCAGCAGAGCTGCCTGTCAGGGAGGTCGATGCCGTACCGGCGCGCGGCGTCGATCATGATCCGCAGGTGATCCTCGCACACCTGGTGCCCCAGGCCGCGCGACCCGCTGTGGATCATGACGGTCACCTGGTCGGGGAACAGGCCGAACGCCTCTGCGACTCGCTCGTCGTAGATCTCCGACACGTACTGGATCTCGACGAAGTGATTCCCCGAGCCCAGCGTGCCGAGCTGGGTCGAGCCGCGCTCGAGGGCGCGCGGTGAGACGAGGTCGGGGTTGGCGCCGGGAATCCTGCCGCCCTCCTCGAGCCGCTCGAGGTCCTCACGGCGGCCGAGACCCTGCCTGACGGCCCAGCGGGCGCCCTCCTCGAGCACGGCCCGCATCTCCCGGCCCGCCACCCGCAGGTCACGGCGATGCGATCCCACACCGGTCGGCACGTGCCGGTACATCGCGGCGACCATGTCTTTCAGCTTCGGGAGCACGTCCGTGCGGCTCAGACCTGAGCGCAGCAGGCGGACCCCTCAATTGATGTCGTACCCGACGCCGCCCGGAGAGACGACGCCCTCCTCCTCGTCCATGGCGGCGACGCCGCCGATCGGGAAGCCGTAGCCCCAGTGGATGTCGGGCATCGCCAGCGAAGCCGCCACGATCCCGGGGAGGTGCGCGACGTTCGCGACCTGCTGGAGGCTCTCATCGTCCCGAAGATCAGCGATCATCCGATCGTCGGCGTAGATGAGGCCGTCCACGCGCATGCCTCCCTCGCGCGGCATGCGCCAGCGGCACGCGTCAATCTGGTGAAGTTTCACGGGCCGTTCTCCTACACGTCAAGCACGATCCGCGCGTGCCATTCGCTGCCGACGCGGCGGACCTGCAGGGTGTGGTACGTAGCGGCTTTGACCAGCACCTTGATCGGATGGCGGTCGGGCTGCACGCGCTCGCCCTCAATCGATCCCGTCACCGCGACGTGGTCGCTGCGACGAGCCACGGTGACCCGCGCCTGCGCCACCAGGAACCCCTCAGCCTCGAAGCGGTACACCAGCTCGTTGAGCCAGTCGACCAGCAGGAGGTCAACGGCCGAGGCACGCAGGTCGACGGGGATCGACTCAGCCGCCTCCACGAGGCTCCGGTCCGTGATGGTGTCGGTCAAGCCGGCAGCCGCACTGGCAAACAGCTCGTCGAGCGACGGCGCGGTCACCGTCAGGCCGATGTCGCCGGTGTGGCTGAAGTAGGTGAAGCCCACAATACAGTCGTCAGTCGGAAGTCAACAGTCGACAGTCAGTCAACAGTTGACGGTCAGTCGAGGCGGTTTCAGGGCCTCCGTAGGGCGGGGCTTCAGCCCCGCCGTGATGCCGGGGGCCTCAGCCCCGGCATGTACGGAGACTCCCGCCGCCCCACGGGACACTGGGGTCTTACCGGCCCAGCCGCCCGCCCCAGTGTACAGGTATCAGCCGGCCGTCACCAGCCGGCGGCGAAGAGTCTGTGAAGCCGCGTCGGCGGCCGAGGGGGGGCAGAAGACCGGCGCGGGGTCGGGGGGACGGGCCAGCCGGGTCCGGCACCGCCGGGTCCGCGGCGGCGGTATACTGTAGGGAGTCCGGACTTTGCGCACCCTCGGAGGAGTTGATGTCAACCCGCAAGACGACCCTGTTTTACGCCGTGCTCATTGCGCTGGCGTCGCTGGCGGTCGGCATGGTGCTGGCCTCCCGCCTCGGCCTGTCGCCGGAATCCTCGGCGCAGCCCATGGCGGTCCCCCCGGCGAACAGCGCGCCGCTCGGTGGCCCCGTTGACGCCACGACCTTCAGGAACATCGCGAAGGCCGCGACGCCCATGGTCGTCAACATCCGCACCGAGTCACGCCGCCGCACGCAGGACCTGACGCAGTTCTTCGGCGACGATCCGCTCCGCCGGTTCTTCGGGATCCCGGAGGGCCAGGACCGGCCGCAGCCGCGCGAGGAAACCATGGAGGCGGCCGGCACCGGTTTCGTGATCAGCGCCGCAGAAGGGCTGATTCTGACCAACAATCACGTCGTCGAAGGCGCGACCAAGATCGCCATTTCCTTCGACACGAACGACGACGTCGAGTACGAAGCGAAGGTTGTCGGCCGCGACCCGCTGACCGACAGCGCGCTCGTCGCGCTCGTCAAGAAGCCGCCGCAGCCGCTGCAGGAGGCCAGGTTCGGCGACTCGAGCCAGATGCAGCCGGGCGACTGGGTGATGGCCATCGGGAATCCGTTCGGCCTGCAGCACACGGTGACCGTCGGCGTCATCAGCGCGTTGGCGCGTGAGATGAACGTCGCCGAGGGCCGCCGCCAGGAGGTCCTGCAGACCGACGCCGCGATCAACCCCGGGAACTCCGGCGGACCGCTGCTGAACGTGCGCGGCGAGGTGATCGGCATGAACACCGCGATCCTCAGCAACGATCGGCAGGCGGGCAATCTGGGCATCGGGTTCGCCATCCCGATCAACGCCGTGCGCGACCTGCTGCCGCAGTTGCGGACGGGCAAGGTCGTCAGGGGCCGGATCGCCGTGCAGGTGCGTTCGGTCCCGTCGGACGCGTTGGCCGACTACGGCCTGAAAGAGCGGATCGGCGCGGAGGTGTCCGTTGTCGAGAGCGGCGGGCCTGCCGCGAAGGCGGGCATGGAGCCCGGCGACGTGATCATCGAGTTCGGCGGGAAAACGGTGAAGAGCAGCAACGATCTCGTGCGCATGGTCACCGCGACCAAGCCGGGCACGAACGTCCCCGTGAAGGTCCTCAGGAACAAGCAGGAGAAGACGCTGACCGTCACGATCGAGGAGCTGGACCTCGAAGCGGAAAACGCCGGCGGTGGCGCGGCGGGCGGCGAGGCGGAAGGCAGCGCGGGCTTCGGGATGTCGATCGACGATCTGACGCCGGCGCTGTCGCGGCGCCTCGGCGTTCCCCAGGGGACGCAAGGCGCCGTGGTCACCGACGTGGCCGCGGGCGGTGTGGCGATGCGCGCGGGGATCAACCCGGGGGACGTCATCCTTCAGGTCAACCGGGAACCGGTCGCCTCGGCGGCCGAGGCCAGCCGCCTGCTCTCGCGCGTGCCCTCCGGCAGCCGCGCGTATTTCCTGATCTGGCGCCGAGGCCAGGAGATGTTCATCAGCGTCAGGAAGGAATAGCGGCGGGATGTCCGCCGAGTGCCGGGCGCTCATTGCGGAGCGCCTCCGCGAGCGCGGGCCCATGACGGTGGCCGAGTACATGGACCTCGCGCTCTACGATCCCGGCTGCGGGTACTACGCCCGCGCGTCCTGCCGCACAGGGCGCGCGGGCGATTTTGTCACGAGCGTCGACCTCGGGCCGTGCTTCGGCGAACTGCTGGGGGTGCAGCTCGCTGAGATGTGGCGGCTGCTCGCCAGACGAGCCGATCAGGGATCGGGGATCGGGGATCGGGGATCAGAGAGCCAGCGCGCGTTCGATCTTGTCGAAGCCGGGGCGGGCAACGGCCGGCTCGCCTGCGACATCCTCGATTGGGCGGCCGCGTCCGATCCGCCGTTCTACGAGGCGGTGCACCTTCGTCTCGTCGAGCGCAGCGCCGCCGCGCGCGCGAGCCAGCCGGCAGTCCTTGGCCGCCACGCCGCCAAGCTCGCAACCTCCTCCGACACTCTGCCGACCAGCGTGACCGGGGCCATCCTGGCAAACGAACTGCTGGACGCGCTGCCCACCCATCTGGTCGAGATGACCGCCGACGGCCTCAGAGAGGTGTACGTCGCAGCCGACGGCGACCGACTGATCGAACAACTCGGCCCGGCGTCGACGCCGGAGCTCGCCGAGCGACTCGCGAGCCTCGGCGTTGCCCTCACCCCGGGCTCTCGGGCCGAGATCAGCCTGGCAGCGACGCGCTGGGTCCGGGCAGCAGCAAGCGGTCTCGACCGCGGCTTCCTGCTGCTCATCGACTACGGGTTCCCGGCATCACAGCTCTACTCCGCGTTGAGGCCGTCGGGCACGCTCGCGGCCTTCAGCCGCCACACGAGCCCCGAGGCTCGCACCGGCCAGCCTCCGCCGTGGCTGGCCGATCCTGGCAGCCACGACATGACCGCGCACGTCGATCTCACCTCGATCGGGGCGGCAGCTGAAGGGGCCGGCCTGACGACACTTGCCGTGGTGGACCAGATGTACTTCCTGCTGGGGCTCGGGCTCGCCGACGAGCTCGCCAACTGCAGCGGCCCGGCGCCGCGGGACCTCGAACGGCGCCTCGCGCTCAAGAGGCTGTGCCTGCCGGGCGGCCTTGGCAGCACGCACAAGGTCATGGTGTTCGCCAAGGGGGTCGGCTCGCCGCGGATTCGAGGCTTGTCGTTCGGGTCGCGGCTGACCTGAAAGCCGACCTGAGAGAAGGCGTGGCCGCAAGGCTGAGCTGGAGCATAATAGGGCCCGGCCGGGCGCGGCGCGGCAACAGGACCGAGGTGACCATGAAGTCCAGCGGCGTTGAGCGAGAGATCAAGTTGAGGTTCTCGAACGCCGGCGAGGCCCGCGAGGCAATTCTGTCCGCAGGGGCGACGCCGGTCCGTGGACGGCGCCTCCAGGAAGACTGCCTGCTCGACACCGCCGACGGGCTGCTCCGGCGACGCCGGTGTGTCCTGCGGGTGCGAATCGAGCCGGGCCGCAGCCTGGTGACGTTCAAGGGGCCTGTTCAGCCCTCGCCGATGAAGGTCCGCGAGGAGCGGGAAACGGTGGTCGGAGACGGCGACACGGTCTTGCGGCTCTTCGAGGAACTGGGATTCTCCGTCTGGTTCCGCTACCAGAAACACCGCGAGGAGTTCGGGTACGACGATGTGATTGTCGCGCTCGACGAGACGCCGATCGGGGCGTTCGTCGAGATCGAGGGCAGCGAGGCAGGCATCGCCGAGATGGCGGCAAAGGTCGGCCGCACCCCGCAGGACTACCTGATCGATTCGTATCGCGGTCTCTACGTGAGGCACTGCGAGGAACACAGCCTCCCGATCGGGGACATGTTGTTCGACGAGACGTAAATCCACCGCCAAATGTGGGGCGGACCTGAAGGTCCGCACGCGAAGAGGGAGCGGGTGCGCCATGTGGCCGGCGATGGTCCTGACGGCGGGTCTGGGGACGAGGCTGCGCCCCTTGACTTATGCGCGCGCCAAGCCCGCCGTGCCGGTGGCCGGCGAAGCGCTCGTCCGGCGGATTCTGCGTTGGTTGTCGGCGTGCGGCGTCCGCGACATCGTCCTCAACCTCCACCATCTTCCTGATTCGGTTTGCGCGGCGGTCGGGAACCCGGACGACCTCGGCGTGCGTGTCCGGTACTCGCACGAGCAGACCATCCTGGGGTCCGCGGGCGGGCCGCGCAGGGCCCTTCCACTGATCGGCGCCGACCGCTTCTTCCTGGTGAATGGCGACACGCTGGCGGCCGTCGATCTGCAGGCGCTTGCGTCGGCCCATTCGGCCTCGGGCGCCCAGGTGACGATGGCCCTCGTCCCGAACCCGGATCCCGCAGCCTACGGCGGCGTCACCGTTGACGACCGGGGCGCTGTCACCGGTTTCGCGCCTCGTGGTCCCTCCAACCGCGGGTTTCACTTCGTCGGGATCCAGGTCGTCGAGGCCTCGGTGTTTGCGGGGCTTCCGCCCGATCGGCCGGCGGAATCGATCGGCGGGCTCTACTCGGACCTGATCGCGAGTCGTCCCGGCAGCCTCCGCGCGTGGCTGTCGGAGGTGCCCTTCCGGGACATCGGGACGCCGGCTGATTACCTGGCGACATCGCTCGAGATCGCGCGGCTCGAACAGCGCGCGGCTTCGTTGTTCGGGTCGGGCTGCCGCGTCGATGGCACTGCCTGTCTCTCCCGAACCATTCTGTGGGACGATGTGACCGTGGGCGCCGCCGCGGAGCTGACGGAGTGCATCGTGGCCGACCATGCCAGCATCCCGGCCGGCGCGCGGCTCAGACGCGCGGCGATCGTGCGGCGCGAGGGGCGGGATCCGGGTCCCGGCGAGTCGATCCTCGCGGGCCTGCTGGTGGCCGCCTTCACGCCGAAGCCGGCCCGCGACGAGGATGCGACCGATGACCCTGAAGCCCGCCGACACGAGCTGTCCTGAGCCCATCGCGCTGTATCTGGCGCGGCGCGGGCTCGACCGGCGGACGACACGCGCCGTGCGGCTCACCGGCGATGCCTCCGATCGCCAGTACTACCGTGTGCTCGAGCCGGACAAGATGACGTTCGTCCTGGCGCTCCATGCGGCGCCGTTCGCGTACGAATCGCTTTCGTTCGCGAATGTGGCCTCGCTCTTCCGCGAGGTACCGCTGCCGGTGCCGGCCATCCTCGATCACGCGGACGATCTGGGGCTGCTGGCGCTGCAGGATCTGGGTGACGTCACGCTGCAGGCGCAGCTGGGCGCGGCGTCCCCGATTGAGCATGCCGCGGCCTACCGGCAGGCGGTCGGCTACATCGAGCGGCTTCAGCGCCGCGGAAACCAGCTCGCCTCGCCCCGGTTTCTCCCCTACGCGATTGCGTTCGACGTCGAGAAGCTCACCTGGGAGCTCGAGTTTTTCGTCAAGCACTTCTGCGAAGCGTACCGGGGCGCCCGCATCCCGCAGGAGCAGCGTGAGGCGCTCCGCGAGGAGTGGAAGCCGATCGTCGGCGAGCTCGCCTCGGAGCCGCGCGTGCTCTGCCATCGTGATTACCACAGCCGCAATCTGATGCCGCACGAGGGCGAGCTGTACATCATCGATTTCCAGGATGCGCGGATGGGCCCGGACACCTACGATCTCGCCTCGCTGCTCCGGGATTCGTACGTCGATCTCACCGAGGAGGTCGTCGACGACCTCCTCGCCTACTTCCTCGCCCTCAAGAGGCAGACGGATCGGGCGGGGGATCCGGCGTGGTCTGGGGCCTACCAGGGCGACTTCCGGCGGCGCTTCGATCTGATGGCGCTCCAGCGGAACCTCAAGGCGCTCGGCACGTTCGGGTATCAGACAGCTGCGCGGCAGAACCCGGTCTACATCCAGTACATGCCGCGCACGCTCCGCTACGCGCGGGCAAACCTCTCCCGCTACGCGCGTTTCGGGAGGCTGCACGAGCTGCTGGCGGCTCACATCGAGGAGCTGCGGTAGAATTGGGCGTGCGCTACGCCGTTTCGACTCACCTCTATCACCATCGCCGATTGACCCTGGAGCACCTGCAGGAGATCGCCGCGCACGGCTTCGACGCGCTCGAGCTATTTGCGACGAGCAGCCATTTTGACTACCACGACCCCCGCGCGATCGAGGAGTTGGCGGCGTGGTTGGGCCGGGCCCGGCTCACGCTGCACTCGATCCACGCGCCGATCGTCGAACGGAATGTCGAGGGCCAGTGGATCGGGCCCCTGTCGCTGGCGGCGAACGACGAGGCGGCGCGCGCGCACGCCGTGGCCGAGACGGCGGCGGCGCTCGACATTGCGCGGGCCGTTCCGACGGCCTTTCTCGTCGTGCACCTGGGCCTCGCCGACGACGTCGTCCGGCCGCCCGCGGAGAACAGCCTGAGCGCCGCGGTGAGAAGCCTCGGCGAGGTGGCGGCCCTGGCGGCGCCGCTCGGCGTCCGCGTGGCGCTCGAGGTGATCCCGAACCGCCTGTCGTCGGCCGAGGCGCTGACGCGGCTGCTCGAGGACGAGCTGGACTTGCCCGGCGCGGGCATCTGCCTCGACTTCGGCCACGCGGCGATCATGGGCGACCTTGTCGACGCCATCGAGACCGTGTCGGGCCTGCTCGTCACCACGCACGTGCACGACAACCACGGGCGCGACGATGAGCATCTCGCGCCGTTTGAAGGCGCCACCGACTGGGACGCCGCCCTCATGTCGCTGCAGAAGGTCGGCTACGAGGGCACGCTGGTCTTCGAGGTCGCAAATGTGGACACTCCCGGGCTCGTGCTCGACCGGACGCGGCAGGCGCGGCGGCGGTTCGAGGCGATCCTGAACACCTGACCCCCGCACACACACGAGGCACTGACGATGGCCACGCCGGCATACATCGAGGAGATCGCACGCTACGAGGGGCAGGAGGTCACCCTGCGGGGCTGGCTGCACGCCCGGCGCTCGAGCGGCCGCATCCACTTTCTGATCGTGCGAGATGGCACCGGCTTCATCCAGGCCGTGATGTCGCAGGCGACGGTCGGCGCCGACACGTTCCGTCTCGCAGATCATCTGTCGCAGGAGACCTCGATCATCGTGACCGGCCGCGTCCGCAGCGACGCGCGCGCGCCGAGCGGCTACGAGATCGACGTGACGGCGTTCTCGGTCGTGGGGGCGTCAGTAGACTACCCGATCACGCCGAAGGAGCACGGCGTCGACTACCTCCTCGATCGCCGGCACCTGTGGATCCGCACCGAGCGCCAGCAGGCCATCCTCCGGGTGCGGCACGAGGTCGTCGATGCGATCCGCGACTTCTTCAACGGGCGAGGCTTCGTCCTGGTCGATACGCCAATCTTCACGCCGGCCGCCGTGGAGGGAACGACGACCCTGTTTCCGGTGCAGTACTTCGACCAGATGGCCTACCTCACGCAGAGCGGGCAGCTGTACAACGAGGCGGACGCCGCGGCGCTGGGACGCGTGTACTGCTTCGGCCCGACGTTCCGCGCCGAGAAGTCGAAGACCAGGCGGCACCTGACCGAGTTCTGGATGGTCGAGCCCGAGGTGGCCTACGCCACCCTCGAGGACGTCATCACGCTGGGCGAGGATCTGGTCGCCTCCGTTGTCGCGCGCGTACTCGATCGGAGGCAGCGGGAGCTGAAGACGCTCCAGCGCGACACGGCGCCGCTCGAGCGCGTCAAGACGCCGTTCCCCCGCGTGTCGTACGACGAGGCGGTCAGCATCCTGGCCGAGAAGGGGCAACCCTTCGAATGGGGCGGCGATCTGGGCGGGACCGACGAGACGATCCTCTCCGAGCAGTTCGACCGGCCCGTCGCCGTGCACCGGTACCCGGCCTCCGTCAAGGCGTTCTACATGAAGCCCGACCCGGAGCGGCCCGAGCTGGCCCTGTGCGTCGACGTGCTGGCCCCGGAGGGGTACGGCGAGATCATCGGCGGCAGCGAGCGGATCGACGACTACGATCTGCTGCTGCGGCGGATCAAGGAGCACAACCTGCCGCAGGAAGCCTTCGAGTGGTACCTCGACCTGCGGCGGTTCGGGTCGGTGCCCCACGGCGGCTTCGGCATGGGTGTCGAGCGGGTGGTTGCGTGGATCTGCGGGTTGGACCACCTGCGGGAAGCCATCCCCTACCCGAGGACGATTTACAGGCTGTATCCGTGACAGGGGCTAGGAACTAGGGGCAAGGGCCTAGGGGGAGGAGTTGCCGTTCCGGCGGTGCTCTGGCTCTTCCTCCCTAGCCCCTGGCCCCTGGCCGCTAGCCCCTGGCCTCTAGCCCCTATCATGAAAGTGGGCTTCATCTCCCTCGGCTGCCCGAAGAACCTCGTCGACACCGAGGTCATGCTGGCGCTCTGCCGCCGGGCGGGCCACACCCTGACGACCGACCCGAGCGAGGCGGACGCGCTGGTCGTCAACACGTGCGCGTTTATCGAGCCGGCCCGGCGGGAGTCGATCGATGCCATCCTCGATATGGCCGTGCACAAGACGGCCGGCTCCTGCCGCCGTCTGATCGTGACGGGGTGTCTGGCCGAGCGCTACCGCGAGGAGCTCCAGCGGCAGATGCCCGAGATTGACGTCCTGCTCGGCCTCGACGAGGTTCCGCTGATTGCCGAGGCGCTGGCCGGAGCGCCGCGCGACGGTCGGCACGCCGTCTCGCTCATCAGGCCCGGGCGCGGCGCACCCACGTACCTCTACGACGCAGACACGCCGCGCGAGATTGCCACGCCGCGCCACTTCGCGTACATCAAGGTTGCCGAAGGGTGCGACTGCTCCTGCTCGTTCTGCGTCATTCCCACTCTGCGCGGTTCGTACCGCAGCCGCCCGGCAGAGTCGATCGTCCGGGAGGCGCGCGCGCTCGCCGACCGCGGCGTCCGGGAGATCATCCTGATCTCGCAGGACACGACCTTCTACGGCGTCGATCGCGGCGAACGCGGCGCGCTGGGGCGGCTGCTGGCGGCGCTTGACCGCATCGACGGCCTGGCGTGGATCCGGCTGCTGTACCTGTACCCCACGACGCTCACCGACGACACGCTCGCCGCCATCGCCGACAACGGCAAGGTGTGCCGGTACGTCGACCTTCCGCTCCAGCACGTCTCCCGCCGCGTGCTGCGCGGCATGCGCCGGCCCGGCGGGCGGGCCGCGTACGCCCGGTTGATCGGGAGGATCAGACATCGTGTGCCCGGCGTGGCGCTCCGCACGGCGTTTATCGTCGGGTTCCCCGGAGAGACGGCGGCGGAGTTCGCCGAGATCGTGAGCTTCGTCGGCGAGTCGCGCTTCGATCACGTGGGCGTGTTTGCCTATTCGCACGAAGAGGGCACGCTCGCCGGCGCGCTGGTTGACTCCGTGCCGCCGCGCATCAAGCGGCAGCGACAGCGGACGCTGATGCGCCTGCAGCGGGACCTGGTGGCGCGCGCCAACCGGGCGCGCATCGGCGACCGGGTCGAGGTGCTCATCGACGGCCCGGCGCCGGAGTCGCCGCTCGTCGTCAAGGGGCGTCTCGAGAGCCAGGCGCCGGAGATCGACTCGGTGGTCTATCTGACCGGCGCGGACCCGACCGGCTTCAGGGCGGGGGATCTGATCGCCGCGACGGTGACCGGCGCGCGCGGCTACGACTTGGTGTGCCGGCCAGCGGGCGAAGCCGCGACGAGTCTGGAGCGGGATGGGAGGGCCGCGAGCCGGGGTGTTTGAAGGTTGCGCGGCGGTGTGGTAGACTGAGGTGTTTCTGGGGTCGAGTCCGAGGTTACCCAAGTGGGCCGGTGCCCACTTTTTGTTTTTGTGGGCAGGATCGTGAACCGCCTCGACGAGATTCGCGCCATGGCCGAACGCGTGGCCCGCTCACACGGGCTCGACGTGTTCGACGTGATGTTCCGGCGCGAGTCCGGCGGCTGGGTCCTGCGGGTCGTCATCGATCGCCCAACCGGCGCGGGTGCAGCAGACCACGCGGCCGCGGCGCTCGAAGCGGTCGGCGTGGCCGACTGCCAGCTCGTCAGCAGCGACCTCGGAACGCTGCTCGACGTCGAGGATCCGATTGACCGCGCGTACACGCTCGAGGTCAGCTCGCCGGGGCTGGATCGCCCGCTGCGTCAGCTCGACGACTTCCGCCGGTTTACCGGCCGCCTGGCCAAGATCGTGGTCGCGGAACCGCTCGACGGCCAGACCCATTTCGAGGGGCGGCTCGAGGGCGTGGACGGCGAGATCGTCCTGATGCGGACGGGCCCGGCGAAGGTGGTCAGGATCCCGGCCCCCCGCGTCAAGCGGGCGAGGCTCGAGGTGGAGTTTTGATGGCGGTTGACTGACATGAGCAACCCACTGCAGCAGACAATCGAACAGCTCGCCAAAGAGAAGGGCATCGAGCCCGAGGTCATCATCTCGGCCATTGAGGAGGCCGTGAAGACCGCGTCGCGGAAGTACTACAAGACCAACGAGGATCTGCACGCGCGCTTCAACCTGGAGACCGGGCAGGTCGAGCTGTTCGCCCTGAAGGAGATCGTGGAAGAGGTGGTCACCCCGGCCACCCAGCTCTCGCTCGCCGAGGCCCGCGAGCTGTACGGCGACGAGGCCGAGGTCGGCATGGAGGTCGAGTTCCCCAAGTCCACCGAGGTGCTCGGCCGGATCGCGGCGCAGACGGCGAAACAGGTGATCTTCCAGAAGGTCCGCGAGGCCGAGCGGGAGAACATCTTCGGCGAGTACAACGAGCGGATCGGCGAGGTGCTCAACGGCACGGTCAAGCGGTTCGAGAACGGCGACATCATCATCGAGATCGGCCGTGTCGAGGCGGTGCTGCCCCGCAAGGAGCAGTCGCGGGCCGAGAGCTACGCGCCGGGCGACCGCGTGCGCAGCATCATCAAGGCGGTCAACCGCAGCGCCAAGGGGCCCCAGATCATGCTGTCGCGGACGGATCCCGCGCTGCTGGTCAAGCTGTTCGAGCAGGAGGTCCCCGAGATCTACGACAGCACGGTCGTCGTGAAGAGCGCGGTGCGTGAGGCGGGCGATCGCGCCAAGGTCGCCGTCTACTCGCGGGAGCGCGACGTGGACCCGGTCGGCGCCTGCGTCGGCATGAAAGGCACGCGGGTCCAGTCGATCATCCGCGAGCTCCGCGGCGAAAAAATCGACATCGTCGAGTGGTCGGAGGATCCCGTGACGTTCGTCACCAACGCGCTCAGCCCCGCCAAGGTGCAGCGCGTCTCGATCGTGGACGACCACGAGCGGGTGATGGAGGTCATCGTCGAGGACAAGCAGCTGTCGCTGGCGATCGGCAAGAAGGGGCAGAACGTCCGTCTGGCTGCGAAGCTGACCGGCTGGCGCATCGACATCAAGAGCGAGGAAGAGAAACGCCGCGAGGTCGAGGCCCAGTTCGAGGAATTCGAGGTCCCGGCTGAGCCCGCTGACGGGGCCGATGCGGACGTCGCGGCGGAGACCGCATCGGACGAGGCGGGCGACGCGGCCGAGGCCGCTGACGGGGCCGATGCGGACGTCGCGGCGGAGACCGCATCGGACGAGGCGGGCGACGCGGCGGCGCCCGGCACCGACGCGGAGGGACAGCCCGAGGCCGAGCCGCAGCACGGGGGCAAGGACTGAGTCGCGCGGGTCAGGTACAATCGGCAGGTACGGCGCGCGGAATACCGAGGTAACCGTTGGCCACAGTCCGGATCTACAAAGTCGCGGAACTGCTCGGGACATCGAGCCAGGAGGTGGTGGCGCTGCTGAAGCGTGACCACGGGATCGAGGTCAAGAGCGCTTCGAGCACGATCGAGGAGGTCGTGGCCCGCCAGTTCGTGGAGCGGCTGGCGCGCCAGCGGCGTATTGCGCTGCCGTCCGGCGACATCTTCGCCGACGTTCCCATCCCGAGAGGCAAGAAGGCCCCTCCGCCACGCAAGGTCGAGCCCCCGAAGCCGGTGCTGCCGCCACCGCGGCTGATCAAGACGATCAGGCCGCGCCCTGTCGAGGCGCCGCCGGCCGAGGTCAGTGCCGAGGTCCCGGCGGAACCGGCCCTTGAGCCGGCCGTCGAGCCGGCTGTGCCTCCGGTTGAGGCGGCGTTGCACGCTCCGCCTGTCGGGCCGCCCGAGCCTGTGGCGGCGCCGGTTGCGGAGGCAGCGCACGAGCCACCGGCCCCGATTGAAGCGGCGGCGCCGGCGGTCGAGGGAGAGGCGCCCGTCCAGGCCGCCGCGGCGGCAGCCGCGGCGGCGGCGATCGTGTCGGCCGAACCGGTGAGCGCCGAACAGCCGGGGGCTGCGCCCGCACCGCCTGCCCCGCCCGCCGCACCGGCGGCGGCCGCGCCGGCGCCTGTGCCGCGCCCCGTCATGCCGGCGCCCGGGCGCGTGATCCCGCCGACGCTGCGATTGCGCGTCGAGGAGACACCGCCGCCCATTACGGGCCCCCGCGTGGTGACGACGCCGACCGTGCCGGTCAGGAAGCCGGCGGCGCCGCTGGCTGCCCGGCCGGCGCGAGCCGGGCCGGCAGCCGCGGGACCTGCAACAGCGCGTGCGGGGGCCGCGGCGCCGACGGCCGTGCGACCGGTGTCGCCGGCGCGGCCCCTTGCGCCGCCGCGCCCGGTGACCGGCGGGCCGCGCCCGCTGCCGTCGCAGCCAGTACGGCCGGGGCCGGCCGCGCGCCCGGCCGCGCCGGCGACGCGGCCGTCTGCCGCACCGGGTACGCGGCCGCCGGGGTTCTTCCGCCCGGCCCCGCCGCCTTTCCGCCCGGCGGCCGGCCCGCGGCGTCGCGAGGGACCGCGCGTCG